>BBPD01000298.1_pt1 | contig 26362 bp, 21 predicted proteins | sample 1344911 | NCBI WGS metagenome assembly BBPD01 (sample SAMD00019088, study PRJDB2971) | groundwater metagenome | biome: freshwater biome; feature: mineral spring; material: ground water | place: USA: CA, Sonoma | collected 2011-09 | depth surface m
GTTGGATGAGGGGAGGAAATGCTGTGAAAAAGTCAAAAAATCCTGGGAATTCAGCCCAAAGCGCCTATTTTTAAGCAACTTCAAAATCGGTCGGATTTTTGAATTGCTGAGTCCGACAGGCTGACCTAGAAGAGTTTCTCGACTACGGTGGTTCGGCCGAAAAACTGCATGATGCGGTGAATGCTCTCATTGAACAGCAACGCCTCAAGCAAGACGCCGCCGCCCCCAGCGAGCAGTAAGCCCCCCCATCGACACGCATCCGCGCTGCAGCCGGCAAGTCACATCACGTTGATGTGTTGGTGAATCCGCGCCAGCAGTGCATCGAAATCCGGCTGCCCTTGGTAGTAAAGCGCGGCGGTCTTGCGGTACTCCTGAGCGAACCTCTGGCGTTGAGCGGGGTCCGCGAGGATGAACGCCTGGTTCTGTGCAATGACTTGCTCATCTCCCGTGCGAAACCGTTGCGCTTTGCGCTCCTGGTAGACGGGCTCGCACATGAAGTCCTGCACCTCTTGCAACCCTAACAGGCAATACACGTCGTAGTAGTGGCGCAGGAAGTTGGCCGGGAAGGCCTGCGCCTCACCGAGCCGGCGGTACTTGGTGGAGATGGTTTGGAGTTTTTCCACGAAGGTGTGCGTCGGTGCGTAGCAGGGCACGGCAGTTGCCCTGTTGTCGGCCACCTTTATCCCACGGGCCAAGGCGGCATCCAGCGCCCAGGATGAGATCGTGACGGCACGATTCGGCGCCGTGTCATCGAACCCAAGTTCCAGCAGGATCCCGTCTTTGACTCCGGCAAGCGCCGCAGTACGAGGCGTGTAGGCCAGTCGAATGCCTGCACTGCGCATCTTTTCGTCATCGAACTGCGTGTCGCGCTCCACGCGGTCGACACCTGGGATGGAGATGCGCTCGGCCAGTTCGTCATAGTACGCGCGCCGTGACTCCACGTGCGCCGGCTTGTCCTGGTTGCGGCCGATCTTCACGTCCATGCCATGGGGCGGTTCGATACGGATATCGATGTCTTCGGAAAAGCGGTGGATGACGCCGAACCCTTTCGACAGCGACGTGCCGCCCTTCAACTCGAACTGGAAGCCCTGGGCCTGCAAGCCCCAGAGGCAATGCATGATCCAGTAGTCTTTCTCGACCAGCATTGGATCGAGCCCTCGCTCATCCGCGACGACTGCGAGCAATTGATAGAAGTCTCGCCGATCGTGCAAAAAATCAGCCACCCGACCACTCTCGCAGGCGCTTGCGCGTGGCCAGGTTGCCAAAACGGTCAACTGCACGCTGCAGTTGTGCTGGCTCGAACGACGGCAGCTTGCTGTGCGCCTGGCGCAACACCGCGTCGCGGTCCTCTGCCAACTCATCCAGGTTGTTCAGCAGGTCCACGTAGAGGAACTCGAGGGTCAGCTTCTTGGGGAAGCGCGGCTTCACCCGGAAATCGAACTGCCGGTTGCCCAGCTTGAAAACGCCATGGCGCTTGTGGTTGTAGACCACGGTGCGGTTGTAGAGCTGGGTTGTGCCCAGGCCCACGGCGTTATAGGCCGAGGGAGAGAAGACCAGGAAGTCCTTGTCTCGCAAAAACCCGCCCACGACCTGCTCGTCGGCAGGCGGCAGCGGGCCAAAGCTGGACTGCTTGGGTGCGTAGTACAGGCCCTGAGCGAGCTTCTTGAGCTTTCCGGTGGCGACCAGTTCACGCAGATGCCGATCCACAGCCGTGGACAGACGTGCGAGATCTTCGCGCCGGTAGACACGCCCGGCCTGCAACTCATCGGCGAGATGCGCGGCAGCGCCTCGCAACGAGGGGGCAGAAGGTAAGACCAAGGCGGACATGACTGGAATTTTATTGACGTTTCATGCATTTTAGCAGCCAGAGTCAACCTGTGCCAGGGTACTTTTGTCAAGCAGCTCTCCTATATGCTTGGCAGCATCGATGCCAAACAATTCATCACCAGATATCCCACCGCATCCAGACGAGATGCCAGATCTGCAGCGCGAGGTTCAGCGCCTGTTGGGGCGTTGTTTACTGCGTCTGCAACAGTACGAGCGCCTCCTGAAAGCGCTCGTGGCGCATCACGAGCTTGCCGGCCCGATGCACTCTCTGGAAGGGCTTCGGGATGCCCGCATTCAGGATGCTGCAACCAAAACGCTGGGGACATTGATCGGAAGGTTTTTGGACGACTATGTCGTGACGGAAGGCTCTGAGCGCGAGATCCTGGGTGACGACACACCGACTGACGTCATCTCTTTCGGATTCCGGATGAACATCCAGATGACGGTAGACGACCACGCCCGAACACGTGACAGCCTCAAGGAGCTGGTGGACCTGCGCAATGGGCTGGACCACCATTTCATCGAGCAGTACGACCTCTGGCGGGCCGACGGTTGCGCATCTGCGCGTGAATATCTGCTGACCTGCTACGCCCGGATCGACGAGCACTACGAGCAACTCAGGTCTTGGACCGAGCACATGGAACAGGCACGCCAGCTTGCAGCATCGTTCATGCAATCGTCCGCCTATCACGACCTGGTGGTTAACGGAATTGCACCGGACGGGATCGTGGACTGGGGGGCGGCAGGCTGCGTCAGCGCCCTGCGCGAAGCAATTCTTGAGCTTGCCGTCGATGGCTGGGCTTCAGTCGATGCCGCTGCGGATTGGATCAGCGCCCAGCACCCAGATCAGACGCCGGAGAAGTATGGCTGCCGCACCTGGCGTCAGGTGATCCATGAATCGCGCCGCTTCGATCTACGTTACAGGGACGAAGACGGTCGGAAGAAGGCCTGGTACCAAGAGCGAACCAAGGTTCAGAAAGTTGGACGGTAGCTGCAGGCCCGGACTGCCGGCCGACGCTGGGGAGGATCAGAATCGCCCCTGGCGTGCCCCTGAAACGAAACAAGGACCCGAAGGTCCTTGTTTTTACTAGCATTTTTTGGGGTGGCTGATGGGGCTCGAACCCACGACCACAGGAATCACAATCCTGTGCTCTACCAACTGAGCTACAGCCACCGCAAGCTTTTCATTATAGCTCGAAAGAACATGGCGCCTGGTTACCCCAGTACACCCTGCCCTCTCCCCTCAGCGCGAGATGGCGAGGGGCGGGTGGGGGACAGATGCGCACTTGGTTTCACGCTGAGAATATCTGCCCGGCAAAGGGCGGGGGCTGGGGCCAAGCCGGCGGCATCACTGCAGTGCGGCGTTGGCGGTGGCAGGCGGCGGCGGCGCTACCTTGATCTGCACGTTAAAACGCGCTTTCAAGGTCTCGAGGTAGGCCAGACTCTCGGCTGCCGACCACCACTGGCTGTACTGCTGCACCTCCTGACGCAAGACTTCTGGCTCGCGCGGCTGGCGCGCTAGCACCTGTTCGACTTTGACCACGACATAGCCTTGTTCGCCCATATTCACACCCACCCAGGCCGGCAGTTGCGCCGGGTTGGCGCTCAGAGCCGCCGTGAGCACCGGCCGGGACAGGCCCTGGGTGTGCTCGCGCGAGACCGTCAGCACGGGTGACAGGGCTGCTACAGCCTGACCGGCTTTGCCGGCCGCCAGTTGCGCCTGGCCGGCCGCGCGCGCGAGTTCGGCGGCCCGCTGGGCCACCAGGCGCGTGCGAACCTGCTCGCGCACTTGCGTCAGCGCCTGGGTGCGAGCAGCCGTGTGCTGAACGATGCGGGCCGAAACGAGTTGACCGGGGGCGGTTTCGATTGCTTCGGTAGCACGCTTTTGCGCAATCGAGTCGGGCGCGAATAGGGCGTTCAGCAATCCCTCATGGGCCAGCACTCCGGCATCTGGACGGGGCTGTCGGGTCACGGCCCGGGCCGTCTGGATGGTCAGGCCGAAACGCTCGGCCACCGGCGCGAGGCTCTCGCCCTGCTCGTACACCAGGTTGCTGAACGGCTCCATCGACTGGGTGAACAGACGCTGCGCCTGCTGCAGCCTCAAATCGGCCTCGAGTTCGGGGCGCATTTGCTCGAAACTGCGCCGCGGCGGTGTTCTGATATCGACCAGTTTGATGATATGGAAACCAAAATCGGTTTCCACCAGCTCTGAAATGCCTCCTTGTTGCAGCGCAAATACGGCATCCTCGAAAGGCTTGACCATGGCCCCGCGAGAAAAGTAGCCCAGATCGCCGCCGTTGACGGCCGAACCGGGGTCTTGCGAATGGGCACGGGCCACATCGGCAAAGGTCTGCGGCGCCTGGCGCACCTGAGTCAGCAGCGCGCTAGCGCGCTGGCGCACCTGTTCCTTGTCGGCCGCTGTGGCGCCTGGCGCTACGCTGAGCAAGATATGACTTGCCCGGCGCTCTTGCGGGCCAGCCAGGCGTTCAATGTTTTGCTCGTAGTAGGCGCGCACATCGGTTTCTGCCAGCGCAATGCCGGGCGCCAGCGCGTTGGCGTCGAGCACCACGAATTCCACGTCGGCTTGCTCGGGCGCCTGAAACAGGTACAGATTGGCGTCGTAGAAGGCTTGTATTTCGGCGTCGCTGGGCACGACGCCAGCGGCATGATCGCGCGCATCGAATGACGCCACGCGCACCTGGCGCTGCTCAAAAAAGGCATCGAGCGCGATCTTGGCCACGGCCTCGGGCGCAAAACTCGAACCCTCCAGACCCTGCAGCACCTGGATTTGCGCGAGTTCGGCGCGCACCTGGGCCTCGAATAGTTCCGGCGTCAGGCCCTGGCGCGCAAGCAACTGGCGGTAGGCCTCGACGTCCAGTGTGCCGTCCGGGCGGCGCAGGCCGGCAATGACTTCGTGTTCCTGCAGGCTCAGTGCCAGCCGCTGGTCGCTGATGTGCAGCTTGTATGCTTGCGCGGCCGCCGTCAGCACGCGCTGGCGCACCAGATGCTCCAGCGTGGCAAAGCGCGCCTCGGGGCTGTCGAGCATGGCGGGGTCTATCGTTGGCATGGCTTGACGCAGGCGCTGCGACTGCTCTTGGTGCGCCCGATCCCAATCGACTTGGGTGATGTCTTGGCCGTCCACCTGCGCCACCGGCGCGCCGCGCGGGTCGGGAGTAAAGCCTTCGATGCCCACCAGCACGAACGACGGGATGATCAGGATCAGCAAGACAGCCATCAGGATTTGCTTGCGATTGCGAATTGATTCGAACATGCCTGGGAGCCCTGAAACTAGAAGCCGAAAGCGCTGCTTGATAGTGAAAAAAAGGCGAACCGGGGTTCGCCTTTTGCATGGTGGTGGGTGCTGACGGGCTCGAACCGCCGACCTACGCCTTGTAAGGGCGCCGCTCTACCAACTGAGCTAAGCACCCCACCGAAAAAACTGGCTCGCCACAGGCAACCGACACGCCTGGGAGAACCGCTTCAGCGCCGTCATTTGAACACGGTGCAGTTGTGATTCTAAACGTCTGATTCTAAACGCAGCCCGGCATGCTGCACGTCAGCGGCTTCAGATCGGTGCGCGCGACACCTGAGCAGCTATTGCACGCCCCAGATCGGTCGTGCTGGCGCTGCCGCCCAGATCGGGGGTGCGCGGTGCATCACTGCCCGGCTGCAGCACGGCTTCTATGGCCTGCATGATGGCGGCGTGCGCTGCTGGATAACCCAGAAAGTCCAACATCAGGGCGCCGCACCAGATTTGGCCGATCGGGTTGGCTATCTGCCGCCCGGCAATGTCGGGTGCCGAGCCGTGCACCGGCTCGAACAGCGAGGGAAATTTGCGCTCGGGGTTGAGGTTGGCACTGGGTGCTATGCCTATGGTTCCGGTGCAGGCCGGCCCCAGGTCGCTCAGGATGTCACCGAACAGATTGCTACCCACCACCACGTCGAACTGATCCGGGCGCTGCACGAAGTGGGCGCACAGGATGTCGATATGAAACTGATCGACCCGCACGTCGGGGTAGTGTTTGGCCATTTCGGCCACCCGCTCGTCCCAGTACGGCATGGTGATGGCAATGCCGTTCGATTTGGTGGCGCTGGTCAGGTGTTTGCGTGGCCGCGAGCGCGCCAGCTCGAAGGCGTAGCGCAGCACGCGGTCGACCCCGATGCGCGAGAGCACGGTTTCCTGCATGACGATCTCGCGCTCGGTGCCGGCATACATGCGCCCGCCGATGCTGGAGTATTCGCCCTCGGTGTTCTCGCGCACGATCACCATGTCGATCTCGCCCGGCTGGCGCAGGCTGCCGTCGCGGCGCAGCACCAGAGCCCTCACGCCGGGCATGAGTTTGGCCGGTCGCAGGTTGACGTATTGGTCAAACTCACGGCGAAATTGCAACAGCGAACCCCAGAGCGAAATGTGGTCCGGCACCTTGTCTGGCCAACCCACGGCGCCGAAGTAGATGGCGTCGTGGCCCCCGATCTGCTGCTTCCAGTCGTCGGGCAGCATCTGGCCGTGTCGCTCGTAGTAGTCGCAACTGGCAAAGTCGAACCGGTCGAACTGCAAGTCGATGCCGAAGCGGACTGCCGTCGCCTCCAGCACGCGCAGACCCTCGGGTACGACTTCCTGGCCAATGCCGTCACCGGCAATGACGGCGATGCGATGTTTGCTCATGATGAAACAGGCTTTCAGGGGTTTTTTGGCACGCGCACGACCAAGCTCACACCCAGCGCCGTCAGCGCCACGCCGACCACCGTCACGAATGTGATCGGTTCACGAAACAGCAGCCAGGCCAGCAGCGCGGTACACGGCGGCACCAGATACATCAGACTGGTAACTGAGGTCGCGGCGCCGCGCTGAATCAACAGGTAGAGCAGCGAACTCGCGCCCAGGGTCAGCCCCAGCACCGACCAGGCCATGGCCGCACCCAGCTCCCAGTTGAAAGCGCCGCCGGCGTCAAACCAGCGCATGGCCTCGGTCTCCAGCAAGGCCAGCGGCAAAGTCACCAGCAGCGCGGCGAGCAACTGCACGGTGTTGGCGCTGCGCACGTCGCATGCCTGGACAAAACGCTTTTGATACAGCGTGCCGGCCGTGATGGCGCACAGCGCGAGCACGGCAAAGCTCAGATTGAACCAGGTGGCCTGGTCGCCCGGCGCACCGCTGCCCAATTTATGCCAGACCACCAGCACCAGGCCCAGAAAACCCAGCCACAAGCCGAGCCACTGCCGGCGTGTCACGCGCGCGCCGGTGCCTGATAGCCAAACGGCGGTCAGCACCGGTTGCAAACCGACGATCAGGGCAACCAGCCCCGCCCCCATGCCTGCATTCACCGCCACCCAGACGCCGCCGAGGTAGCCCGCGTGCATCAGCACGCCGGTCAGCGCCAGGTGCAGCCACTGCAGGCGCTGCCGGGGCCAGTGCACGCCGGCGTACCAGATCCAGGGCAAAAAACACAGAATCGACAGCACGTAGCGCAGCGCCAGAAACTGCAGCGGCGGCGCATGCGGCATGGCGTAGCGCGCGACGATGAAGCCGGTGCTCCAGATCAGCACAAAGGCCCAGGGCATGGCACGCAGCCAGGCGTCTTGGGTGGCCTGCGCGCTCATGGCGGCGTCAGCGCGCGCGAGCGCGTATCTCGGGCAAGGCTTTGTACAGGTAGTACACCATCGACCAAACGGTCAGCACCGCCGCCGCCCAGATCAACCAGGTACCCCACAGCGCGGTGTCCACCACACCGAACAGCGTGCCGTGAAACAGCAAGAATGGAATGGCCGTCATCTGCACCAAGGTCTTGATCTTGCCGAACATGTGCACCGCCACGCTTTGGGTGGCGCCGATCAGCGCCATCCACTCGCGCAAAGAGGAAATGACGATTTCACGCCCGATGATGATGAGCGCCACGAACACGTCGGCGCGGTCTAGGTGCACCAGCACCAGCACACAGGCGCAGACCAGAAATTTGTCTGCCACCGGGTCCAGAAAAGCCCCGAAGGCCGAGGTCTGATTGAGCCTGCGCGCCAAGTAGCCGTCGGCCCAGTCGGTCAGCGCAAACACCACGAATAGCACGGTGGCAATCAGGTTTTGCTGCGCCGCACTGATACCCTCCAGATAGAACACGCCGACGATGATGGGTATGGCGACGATGCGGGCCCAGGTCAGCAGGGTGGGAAGATTAAAAAACATCGGGCGATTATCCATCCCATCCATCACAAGCCCAGCAGTTCCAGCGCCAGCGCCAGCCGGGCCTTGACGGCAGACAGGCCGCCAGCGTCCGCAAAAGACCGGCCAGCGGGGGAGATCACCCGACCACGCGCACAGCGGCTGGCGCGTCGCACCTGCACGCCTTGCGCCTGCGCTTGCAGCAAGGCGGCCTCCAAGGCCTGGTGCAAGGTGCCGTTGCCGCTGCCGGCCACCACCAAGCCGCGCAGCGCCGGCTCTTGGGGCGCAGCGGCCTGCGCCAGCAAGGACCGCACCAGCGACCCATCGGCGTCGGCGTGGCTGTAGAGCAGGTCCACCCGCGGCAAGGCCGATACTTGCTGCAAGCACGGGTTGGCCTGCAGGTTGCAGGCGGCACCCGCAGGCGCCGTTGGCCAGCAGCGGAACTGGCGCACCTGTCCTTGCTCAACCACGGCCAGCGGCCCGGCATCGCCAGAGTCAAAGGCGTCGAGCCGGTAGGTGTGCGTCTTGACGACATCGACCGCGCCATGCACCTGCCCGGCACACACCACCAGCACGCCGCGCGCACCCGGGTGCTGGGCCACGACCAGCGCATCGCTGAGGTTTTGCGGTCCATCGGCCAGCAAAGCGTCGGCCGCACGCATGGCGCAGGTCAGCAGCACCGGCTTGCCCGGCTGCAAGACCCGGTGCAAAAAATAAGCCGTTTCCTCCAGCGTGTCGGTGCCGTGGGTGATCAGCACGGCCCCCACCTCGGGGCGCTGCAAATGAAAGCTCAGACGCGCCGCGAGTTTTTTCCAGACCGAAAACCCCATGTCCTTGCTGTCGATCTGCGCCACCTGCTCGATCTCCAGCGGCACGGCGAGTCGATGCGGCAGCGTCGCCAGCAAGGCGCCAACGCTCAACTGCGCCGCCTGGTAGTCAATGTCGTCCCCGACTGTTGTGCTGCGTCCGGCAATGGTGCCGCCGGTGCCCAGCAGCACCAGTCTGGGCAGCGGTGCGCTATCGGCCAAGCCAGCCAGAGCGTCGCTCATGGAAAACCCCTTTTGTTGCGATTGAAAGGTTCAATCGACGCGCAGCCAGCACCCGTCGGGCGTTGGCGCCAGCATCTGACCGATCGGCGCCGCCGCAGAAAAACCGTGTTGCCGAAACAGCGCCAATACCGCTGGCACAACCTCTGGCGCACAGGACACCAGCAAACCGCCGCTGGTTTGTGGGTCGCACAGCAGCGCCTGATCGAGCGGGTGCAGGTGCGAGGCCAGTTGCACCTGGTGGCCGTAGGCGGCCCAGTTGCGCCCAGAGGCACCCGTTACCAGACCGGCGCAGGCCAGTTCGCGCACGCCTTCGAGCAAGGGCACGCGCGCCATCTCAAGCTGGGCGCAGGCGCGGGAGCCACGCGCCATCTCCAGTGCATGACCGGCCAGACCAAAGCCGGTGACATCGGTCAGCGCGTGCACGCCTGCCAGCGCGGCCAGCGCCGGGCCCGGCGTGTTGAGCTGGGTGCTGCAATCGATCAGCCGGGCGTAGCCAGCGGCTGACAAAGCGTCTTTCTTCAGCGCCGCCGAGAGCACACCCACGCCCAGCGGCTTGCCCAGAATCAGGCAATCGCCCACCTGGGCGTCGGCGTTGCGCTTGATGCGCTGCGGGTGCACCAGACCGAGCACGACCAGACCGTAAATCGGCTCGACCGAGTCGATGCTGTGGCCGCCGGCAATCGGAATGCCGGCCGCGCGGCACACGCTGTGACCACCGGCCAAAATTTTGCCAATGGTCGCGCTCGAGAGCCGCGCGATCGGCATACCCAGCAGGGCCAGCGCCATGATCGGTGTGCCGCCCATGGCGTAGACGTCGCTGATGGCGTTGCAAGCGGCGATGCGGCCAAAGTCAAACGGATCGTCGACGATGGGCATGAAAAAGTCGGTGCTGGCAATCAGCGCCTGTTCGTCGTTGAGCCGGTAGACCGCCGCGTCATCGGCGGTTTCTATGCCGACCAGCAATTCGGGTGGCAGCGGCATGGCGCTGGCGCTGGCGCTTTGCAGCAGCTCACGCAACAAGCCAGGAGCGATTTTGCAGCCGCAGCCGCCGCCGTGCGACAAGCTGGTCAGGCGCGGCTCGGGGGCCGCAGTGGCTTGACTGGTTTGCATACGGGCGCGCCGACTCAATGTGTGCGCACAGCGTCGTCAGGCGGCGGCGTTGTTGGCAAAAAAATCTGGGCCGCGTCCACCGGGTCAAAGCGGTACTGGGCGCCGCAGAATTCGCAAGCCACCGCCACCTGTCCTTGCTCGGCCAGCACCGACTCCACTTCGTCGCGCCCCAGGCCACACAACATAGCGGCCACGCGCGCGCGCGAACACGTGCAGGCAAAACGCGGCCCCTGCGCACCGGTCAGTGGCTCGAAATGGCGCAGGTCCTCTTGCCAGAACAAGCGGTGCAACAGGGTCTGAGCGTCCAGCCCCAGCAATTCGTCGCGCTGCAAGCTGGCCGCCAGCAGCGCGATGCGCTTGTAGTCTTCGTTCTGACCCAAGACGTCGGCCGCGGCGTGGCTGCCGCCCAGATTGGCCACCCCTTGCAGGGGTAGACGCTGAATCAGCAGGCCGGCGGCCACCTGCTCATTGGCCGCCAGCACCAGCCGGGTGTCGAGTTGCTCGCTTTGCCGCATGTAGTGGCCTATCACGTCGCTGAGTTGTTCCAGTTGCTCATGCTGCTCGTCCAGCAGCGGCACCACGCCCTGATACGGTTGCTGACCGGGCAGGCGGTCTTTCGGGTCGAGCGTGATGACGCAGCGGCCGTGGCCGTGGCGGTTGACCAGTTGTGCCAGCGGCGCCTGCGCCGCCACATCGCCCTGCACGGTGGCACTGGCACGCAGGCTGAGGTCGGGCTGCACCTCGGCCACCGCCAGCTTGAGCGGCCCGTCACCCATGATCTGCAGGATCAGCGCCCCGTTGAACTTGATGTTGGCCTGCAGCAGTGTGGCTGCGGCCGTCATTTCACCCAACAGCCGACTCACCGGCGCCGGGTAGCCTCCAGCTTGCGCACGGCGGCGCAACACGTCTTGCCAGGCGTCGGTCAGGCGCACCAACATGCCGCGCACCGGCAGGCCCTCAAACATGAATTTATGGAGTTCGGACAATGGATGTTTCCTCGCTTGGCGGCTGATTATCGGTCGTTGCCCAGGCAGTGCACCCTGAGGTCTTGTTCATGACTATGCACCGCCTTGCAATTTGCCTGACCAAGCGCAACGCAGCGCGGACCGCTGGGCGCAGGGTACTGCAGCACGTGGACGGCCAATGGGATGACCGGGCATGGCCAGGCGCTGCTCAGAGGGCATTGCTCGCCGCACAGCAGCGACAGCGGCACGGTCAGGCCGTGAAAACCGCCCCGTGATCGCGGATTCGCCCAGGGCTTAAATCTCCAGTTTGGAGCCCAGCTCGATCACCGCGTTGTTCGGCAGGTTCAGGAACTCGGCCGCCGCCCCGGCGTTGTGGTGCATCTGGGCAAACAGCTTCTCGCGCCACAGCGACATGCCCTTGCCCAGCCTGGGCACCACCAGGTCGCGCGAGAGGAAGTAGCTGGTCAGCATCGGATCGATCTCGCAGCCCCGCCCGCGCATCAGCGTCAGCGCCTTGGGCACATCGGGGTCGTTCTTGAAGCCGTAGTGGATCACGACTTCCCAGCAATCGCGCCCCAGGGGTTTGACTTCCAGCCGCTTGTCCAGCCCGATCCAGGGCAGCTCGTGGCTGCGCACGGTGACGAACAGGTTCTGCGCGTGCAGCACCTTGTTGTGCTTGAGGTTGTGCAGCAGCGCATTGGGCACGGTGCCGGTTTGGGCAGTCAGGAACACCGCCGTGCCCGCCACGCGAACCGGCGGTGCCATGAACACCGCCTCCAGGAAGCTGTCGAGGTCAATGGCCTCGGCCTGCTGCGCCTTGGCCATCATGGCCCGGCCTTGTTTCCAGGTCATCATGAGCATGAAGACCACAGCACCGATGGCCAGCGGGAACCAGCCGCCGTCGAACAGCTTGAGCAGGTTGGAGCTGAAGAAAGCCAAATCCACCACAAAGAAAAACCCGGTTGCCAGCAGGCACAGCCACAACGGGTATTTCCAGCCGTAGCGGATGACAAAAAAGGCCAGCACCGTGGTAATGAGCATTTCCAGCGTGACGGCGATGCCATAGGCCGCGGCCAGATTGGAGGAGGACTTGAACATCACCACAGCGAGCACCACGGCGGTGAACAGGGCCCAGTTGACGAACGGGATGTAGATCTGGCCGGTGTCGCGCACGCTGGTGTGGCGGATGTTCAGGCGCGGCAGGTAGCCGAGCTGGATTGCCTGCCGGGTGACGCTGAACGCGCCGGTGATGAGGGCCTGCGAGGCAATCACCGTGGCCATGGTGGCCAGGCCCACCAGCGGCAGCAGGGCCCAGTCGGGCGCCATGTTGAAGAACGGGTTCTTGACCGCCTCGGGGGCTTCCAGCAGCAGCGCGCCCTGGCCGAAGTAGTTGAGCGTCAGGCAGGGCATGACGATGGAAAACCAGGCCACCCGGATTGGCCTTTTGCCGAAGTGGCCCAGGTCGGCGTAGAGCGCTTCGCCGCCGGTCACGCACAGCACCACCGCGCCCAGGATGATGAAGGTGGTGCCCGGCTGCTCCCACATGAAGCGCAGCGCGTGGTGCGGGCTGATGGCGACCAGGATTTCAGGATGGTCGATGATCTGAACCACGCCGAGCACGGCAATCGTCAGAAACCACAGCACCGTGATCGGGCCGAAGAACTTGCCGATGCCGCCGGTGCCGCGCTTTTGCACGAAAAACAGCGCGAACAGCACCAGCAGCGTGATCGGGATCACGTACTGCTTGAAAGCTGGCGAGATCACCTCCAGGCCCTCGACCGCCGACAGCACCGAGATGGCCGGCGTGATCACGCCATCGCCATAAAAGATCGCGGTGCCGAAGATGCCCATGACCAGCAGCCACTTGCGCAGCTCGGGCTTGTCTTTCACCGCCTGCGAGGCCAGCGCCAGCATGGCGATCAGGCCCCCTTCACCGTTGTTGTCGGCCCGCAGCACCAGCACCACGTACTTCAGCGAGACGATGACGGTGAGCGTCCAGAAGACGATGGACAGCACGCCGTAGACGTTGTCGTGGGTGAAGGGAACGTGGCCGGACCCGAAGATCTCTTTGATGGCGTACAGCACCGAGGTGCCAATATCGCCATAGACCACACCGATGGCGCCCAGGGTGAGCGCAGCGAGCGAGGATTTGTTGGAAGACACAAAAACACCCGGGACTTGTCGACCCGGGTTCGGCTGTCAGGATGGGGAGCGATTCTGCGCTCGCGGCCCGCCATTTGCCAGCGGGGTATTTCGCTGAAAGGGTCATGGCGTGGCACATATTGCAATGCAGCAATTTCAGTGGTAAGGTCGACCCACCAGAACACCGCAGAACCCACACCCCTTCGGCGCGGCATGCCTGTTGAGCAGGAGGCGGTGGAACCGCGCTTCGATCCGCTCAGGACGGGCCACTCGCATCGCCCAAGGGGCTGAGCGCGATGGGGTGGGTCTTATTTGTCGTTTTCGGCGTCCGGTTGCGCGCGTCGCCAGGGGCAGGAGGGCTAAAGTAAGTGCCATTCCGTTTCAGGAGACCTTCATGCCCCGCACCACCGACCGCCTGCCTTTCCCCTACCGGCCTGAAGCCGCCCTCGTTGCCCAGCGCCTGGCCTGCCTGCAGGGTGCGCTGGACTGGGCCGCCGCCGCCCAGGTGGCCGCGCCCTGGGTGCGCGCGGTGCGCGAGAACCCGCCCCCGTTCTGGGCCATGGAAAGCCTGCTCAAGGAATACCCCATTTCCAGCGCCGAAGGCCTGGCCCTGATGCGCCTGGCCGAGGCCTTGCTGCGCGTGCCCGACGCCGAGACCGCGATTGCGCTGACCGCCGACCAACTGGGTCGTGCTGACTTTGATGGCGCCACCGACTCGACTTTGGCCAGACTGTCTTCGACGGCGATCGCCATGTCCAAACACTTCCTGCCGGGTGCCGGCCAGGAGCCGGGCCTGATGGCCAAGCTGGGTGCCAAAACGGTGGTGGCCGCCACGTTGCGCGCGGTGCAACTGCTGGGCCGCCAGTTCGTGCTGGGCCAGACGATCCGCGAGGGCATGCAAGAAGCTGCAGCGGCGCGCAAACAACGGGACCGCTTGCGCTTGAGCTTCGACATGCTGGGCGAGGGCGCACGCACCGCAGCGGATGCCTTGCGTTACTTGAGCAGCTACGAGCACGCCATCGCCGCCATCGCCCAGGGCGCCGACCCGGCGCGCCACCCGGCGCAGAAAGACGGTATCTCCATCAAGCTCAGCGCCCTGCACCCGCGTTATGAAGACGCGCAGCACGAGCGCGTGATGAACGAACTGGTGCCGCGCGTGTGGACCTTGTGCCGCGCGGCGGCGGCGGCCCACATCAACCTCACCATCGACGCCGAAGAGGTGGACCGGCTGGAGCTGTCGCTCGACGTGTTCGACGCGCTGGCGCAGCGGGTGGCCGAACATTGCCCGCAGTGGCAAGGTCTGGGCTTGGCCATGCAGGCCTACCAGACCCGCGCGCTGGAGCTGATCGGCCACATCGTGTCGCTCGCCCGACGGCACCAGATCAAGTTCATGTGCCGCCTGGTCAAGGGCGCCTACTGGGACGCCGAGATCAAGCGCGCGCAGGAACAGGGCCTGCCTGCCTACCCGGTGTTCACCCACAAACAGCACACCGACGTGAGCTACCTGGCCTGTGCCAAGGCGCTGCTGGACGCTCCGGACGCGATATTCCCGCAGTTCGCCACGCACAACGCGGGCACCATCGCGGCGATCCTGCAACTCGCGGCCCGCCAGGCGGTGCCGTTCGAGTTGCAAAGACTGCACGGCATGGGCGAAGGCATCTACCGCGAAGTGCTGAAGAACCCGCTGGTCGCCTGTCGTGTGTATGCCCCGGTGGGTGCACACCGCGACCTGCTGGCCTACCTGGTGCGCCGGTTGCTGGAGAACGGCGCCAACTCGTCTTTCGTGCACCAGCTGGCCGACGAGTCGGTGGGCATGGATCAATTGTTGATTTCACCGCTGCGCCTTCAACCCCAGCCCTCGTTGCCGTTGCCCGTGGATATCTACGGCGCCGCGCGCACCAACAGCAGCGGTCGCGACCTGAGCGTGATCGCCCAGCGCGACGAGCTGCTGACTGCGCACGCGCAGACGGCGGTGGCGCTAATGACCCAGGCGCGCGTTGAAGATGCCACTGCGGCTGTGACCCGCGCCACCGAGGCCTTCGGTACCTGGAGCCGCACACCGGTGGCGCAGCGCGCCGCCGTGCTGCGCTTTGCCGCCGACACGCTGCAACAGCAGCAGCCGCGTTTCTGCGCCCTGCTGGTCAAAGAGGCGCACAAGACCTGGGGCGACGCCGTGTCCGAGCTGCGCGAGGCGGTGGATTTTCTGCGCTATTACGCCAACGAGGCAGAGCGTGTGATGGCGCCGCAGGCCTTGCCCGGCCAGCGCGGTGCAGTGACGCTGGGCATCACGGGCGAGAGCAACGTCCTGCGCCTCGTTGGCCGGGGCGCCTGGGTTTGCATCAGCCCCTGGAACTTCCCGCTGGCCATCTTTATGGGCCAGGTGGCGGCCGCGCTGGCCACCGGCAACACGGTGCTGGCCAAGCCGGCCGAGCAGACGCCGGCGGTGGCGCTCGAAGCCGTGAAACTGCTGCACGCTGCGGGTGTTCCCGCCGACGTGCTGCAGCTGCTGCACGGCCCGGGCGAGACCGTGGGCGCGGCGCTGGTGGCAGCCCCCGGCGTGGCCGGCGTGGTGTTCACCGGCTCGACCCAGGTGGCCAAGATCATCCAGCGCGCGCTGGCAGCGAAAGACGGGCCCATCGTGCCGCTGATCGCCGAGACGGGCGGCATCAACGCCATGCTGGTGGACAGCACGGCGCTGCCCGAGCAGGTGGCCGACGCGGTGCTGCAAAGCGCCTTTCGCAGCGCAGGCCAGCGCTGCTCGGCGCTGCGCCTGCTGTGCGTGCACGAGGCCATTGCGGACGGTGTGATCGAGATGATCCAGGGCGCTGCGCGCGAGCTGGTGGCGGGCGATCCGTCGCTCCTGTCGACCGACCTCGGCCCGGTGATCGACGCCGAAGCCTTCGACCACATCCAGCGCCACGTCGCGCGCCTGCGCGGCAGTGCCAAGAACCTGCTGCCCGAGACCCCGCCGGCGCAGGCCTTGCCCCACCTGATCGCGCCGCAGATGTTCGAGGTGAAGGCCATCGGCGAGGTCAGGCAGGAAATCTTCGGCCCGGTGTTGCAGGTGCTGCGCTGGAGCGGCGACCCGATGGACGTGATCGGCCAGATCAATGCGCTGGGTTACGGCCTGACGCTGGGCATCCAGACCCGCATCGACAGCCGCGCGCAGGCGCTGGCGGCGGCCGCGCGCGTGGGCAACGTCTACGTCAACCGCAACATGATCGGCGCCGTGGTGGGCGTGCAGCCGTTTGGTGGCGAAGGCCTGAGCGGCACCGGGCCCAAAGCGGGCGGGCCGCACTACCTGCTGCGTTTCTGTGCCGAGCGCACGCTCAGCATCAACACCGCCGCCGCCGGGGGCAACGTGGCCTTGTTGGCGGGCCCAGCGGCTTTCGCTCATGCCCGCTAGCGCGCAACACGATAAAGCAATACCCCACCAGTACCCGCAGCCCTGTGCGACAAGCGCTGGTTGATGGCTGCATTGTCTTGGCGCTGGTTTTTTAGCATTTTGAGGCCCGCTGGTCCCGGCCTGTCGCCGACAATCGGGTCTCCATTGAAGCCCATTTCCATGCCCCACACCGCCCCTCTTTTTGACGACTTGGCGCCCGCCCCGGCAGCCGCCCGCTCGGCCACCGGCCTGAGCGTGCAAGCCCCAGGCCCGACCCGGCTGTCTGCCGCTGCGCGGGCCTTCAACCTGCAATTGACACGCATCGACAAGCTCAAAAGCCAGCTGCAGGAGCTGGACACGCTGGGCCAGGCGCACCGCCATGCCTTGCACCAGAGCGTGACCCCGCTGCAAAAACGCCAGGCCCAGTGCATGCGCGAGATGGTGCTGAGTCTGGACGTTCGGCTGCAGGGCAAGCTGCTGAGCGCCCTGCAGCGCAAAACCGCGCAACAGATTGTGTGCAGCCTGGCCCTCGCACTCGCACAGGACGGCGACGCCGACATGGCCGCGCTGCACGACCGCCACAACCCGCGCAGCCTGGCCCAACTGGACCAAGACCATGCCGACGAGCTGCGCGCGCAGATCGAGGCCGCACTGGGTGAGCCGCTGGAGGCCGCGCACGAAGGCGCCAGCGCCGACGAGCTGCTGCACGAAGGCATGGCGCGGTTGCGCCAGTCGGTGCAAGACGAACAGGCGCGTCGCCGCGAAGCGGCGGACCAGCGCAAGGCGCGCAAGAAGCCTGGCGCCACGAAAAGTAAAGCGCAGGTCCAACTGGACGACGCCGAAACCACGCTGCGCAGCCTGTTTCGCCAGCTGGCCAGCGCGCTGCACCCGGACCGCGAACCCGACGTGCAGGCGCGTCTGCACAAAACGGCGCTCATGAGCGAGGCCAATGCCGCCTACGGCCGCAAAGACCTGGTCGCCTTGATGCAGATTCAGCAACGCGCCACCTTGGCAGACCCCGATGCCGCCGCGCGCCTGAGCGACGAAAAGCTGGCCGCCTTGACGCTGCTGCTGAAACAGCAGGTGGCCGATCTGGAGCGCGAACGCGCTGGGCGACACGACCAGTTGGCCACTGAATTCGACCTTCCGTTCGGTTTCGGCGTCACGCCCAAGACGCTGCAAATGGTGCTCAACGAGCAGGTGTTCGAACTGGAGGACGCGCTAAACCACATGGCGCGCGACCTGGCGCGTGTGCAGGACGACGCAGAGCTCAAGCGCTGGCTGACCGAGCAGCGCAACGAAACCAAGCGCCAGATGCGTCAGCAGCGTGAGCAGACGCGGGGTGGGGGGTTCTTCTTTTGAGGTGCTGGGCGTTCAACACGACCACGCTGGCGCCAGCCGCTCAGTAGTCACCCCCACCGGCCAGGCTCTCAAAGCGCGTCAGCATGTTCAGGAACGCCAGCTTGACGACCCCGGTGGGGCCGTTGCGCTGCTTGCCTATGATGATCTCGGCTACGCCCGGCTCTTTGCAGGCGTCCTTGGTGTAGTACTCGTCGCGGTAGATGAACATGATGATGTCGGCGTCTTGCTCGATGGCGCCGGACTCGCGCAGGTCGCTCATCATGGGCCGCTTGTCGGTGCGCGACTCGACGCTGCGGTTGAGCTGCGAGAGCGCAATCACCGGGCACTGCAACTCCTTGGCCAGCATTTTCAGGCCACGCGAAATTTCACCCAATTCGGCAGCGCGGTTGTCGCCGTCCGAGCCGCTGCCGCTCATCAGTTGCAGGTAATCGACCACGATCAGCCCGAGCTTGCCGCACTGGCGCGACAGGCGCCGCGCGTTGGCGCGCAAGACGCTGGCGGTCAGGCCCGGGGTTTCGTCGATGTGCAGCGAAACGTTGCGCAGTTTTTCTATCGCCTCGGTCAGGCGCGGCCATTCGTCATCGGTCAGTTTGCCGTTGCGCAAATGGGTCTGATTGATGCGACCAATCGATCCGACGATGCGCACCGCAAGCTGCGAAGCGCCCATTTCCATCGAAAACACCGCCACCGGCAGGCCTTCGTTGAGCGCCACGTGTTCGGCGATATTGATCGCAAATGCGGTTTTTCCCATCGACGGCCGTGCCGCCAGCACCACCAAATCGCCCGCCTGCAAGCCGCAGGTCATGCGGTCGAGGTCGATGAAGCCGGTCGGCACGCCGGTGATGTCGTTCGGGTTGTCGGCCATCTCTTGCACGCGGTCGAGCAGATCGACCACCAGCGTGTCCATGCCCTGAAAGCCCTCTTTCATGCGCGAGCCTTCTTCCCCGATGTTGAAGATTTTTTGCTCGGCTTCATCCAGGATTTTGTCCACCGCCCGGCCTTGGGTGTTAAAGGCAGTGGTGGCGATTTCGTCGCTGGCGGTGATCAATTTGCGCAAAATGGCGCGCTCGCGCACGATCTCGGCGTAGCGGCGAATATTGGCCGCACTCGGCACGTACTGCGCCAGCGCGTTCAGGTAGGCCAGCCCACCCGCATCGTCGGCCTTGCCCAGGTTTTGCAGGTGTTCGTACACCGTCACCACGTCGGCCGGCTTGTTGGCGTTGACCAGAGTGGCTATGGCAGCGTAGGCCAGGCGGTGTTCGTAGCGGTAGAAGTCGGCGTCGTGTAGCAAGTCGGCTACCCGGTCCCAGGCGCCGTTGTCTAGCAGCAAACCGCCCAACACGCTGGACTCGGCCTCGACCGAATGCGGCGGCACGCGCAACTGTGCCAACTGCCGCTCGGCGCCGGCCATCGGCCCGTCCAGGCCGAGATCAAAAGGTGGAAGGGTGCGCGAAAAAACGACAGACATGAATGTTCTTTGGGTGGGAATGACACACGACGCTGATCAGCAATGGCGCCGAGCGCTTGGGTCGGTGGCGGGTGGGGGATAGGGGCCAGCGCCGGTGGACGCCGTCACGACGAAGCCGCCGCGGCGGCACCAAAGACCTGGGCCAACGCGTTGATGGTACGAGCAAACCGCAGCCAAGTCACGGCACAAGGCGGTGGAAAACAACTGCACAAGCTGTGGATAGATTGTGCGCAACGGTTGCACCCGAACGCCCGCTGGCAGCCGGCCGTCCCACCTTGTCAGACCCCCGTATCCGCGCCGCAATATCCCGCTGCCTGCGCAGAAATGCCTTGTCTGGCGAAAAAATCCACCGGTTTCAGTTTGTCAAGCCATTTGCAAAAAACTGCATCAGGTAATGATGCTGGCTTTAACTCAAGGCAGCACGCAATTCGCGCACCCGCTGGGCCAGCGCTTGCCGCCCGATGGCGTCGTCGGATTGGGCAAGATAGGTCTCCAGATCGCTTAAGGCACGCCTGTGGTCGCCCACTTCGGCCCAGGCCAGGCCGCGGTCGCGGTACTCGTCCCAGGCTTTGGGAGACAAGACGAGCAAGCGGTCTTGCACCGCAATCAGACGCTGCCAGTCTTGCTGCGTGCGGTGAATGTCTTTCAGGTTGTACAAGATGCGCGCCAGCATGTCGCGTGGCGCGGCCGCCTGCAGATACAAACCGGCGGGCACGTCGAAATCGTCAATCAGGCCGTTGCGGCGCTTGTAGGGTTCCAGGCGCTCGGACAGGTCTTCACGGCTGAGCGACTGACCAGTGAACGGGTCTATCACCACCTGACCGTGCGGCAGCGTGACCTTGACCAGGAAATGGCCGGGAAAGTTGATGCCACATGCCTTCATGCCCAGGCCCTGGGCCAGCTCCAGCCAGAGCACGGCCAGCGTGATCGGAACACCGCGGCGCGTGCGCAGCACCGAACTGAGGTAGCTGTTCTGCGGGTCGTGGTAGTCGTTGCGGTTGCCGCCAAAGCCCAGGTCTCGAAAGAAGAACTGATTCAGCGTGCGCAGCCGCTGCAGCGGGTCAGCGACATCGGTGCAGCGCCGTCGCAGCCGCGCCAACAACTGATCGACCTCACCCAACACCTGCTGCACGTCGAGTTCGGGGTGTTCGTCCAGCGCGATCGCGGCAGCGGCTTCAAGCAAGGGCACGTGCTCGGACTCACCGACCAGGGCGGCAAAATAGCCCAGCGGGGTGGGCACGGCAGCAAAGTCAAATGCAGAGGGCATGCAAAGGGCCAAGTCAGAACAAATCGGCGGCGGCAACAGGCGCTATTTTCGGACGAATTGGCGCAGATTCAAACCACTGATCAACAAGGTCAGAAAATACAGCAGCACGGCGGCGACCACAAACAGCGCCAGCAGGCCAGCACGCTGCAGCCGCCGGCCATCAAAATCGAGCCAATCGAACTGCGCAACGGCCCAGCCCAGAAACAGCCCCAGCAAGGCGCTGGCAAACGCCACGCGCAGCGCAAAGAGCAACCAGCCCGGGCGTGGCGTGTAGGCACCGCAGCGGATCAAGCCCAGCAACAGCCACAAGGCGTTGACCATGGCCCCGATGCCGATCGACAGCGCCAGCGCGGCGTGCGCCAGGTGCGGCACCAGCAGCACATTCAGGCATTGGGTGAACACCAGCACCACGATGGCGATTTTCACCGGCGTGCGAATGTCTTGCCGGGCGTAAAAACCGGGCGCCAACACCTTGATGGCGATCAGCCCGAGCAGGCCGACGCCGTAACCCATCAGCGCCACAGCGGTCTGGCGCGCGTCGGTGTCGGTGAAGGCGCCGTTGTGGTAAATCACCGCCACCAGCGGTTGGGCAAAAATCAGCAGCGCCAGCGCGCTAGGAACCGCCAGCAGCACCGCCAGACGCAAGCCCCAGTCGAGCAGACCGCTGTAGCGCGGCGCGTCGTCGGCAGCGCTGGCGGCGGCCAGTTGCGGCAGCAACACCACACCCAGCGCCACGCCCAGCAAAGCGGTCGGAAACTCCATCAAGCGGTCAGCGTAGGTCAGCCAGCTCACGCTGCCGGTGGCCAGGTGCGAGGCGATCTGGGTGTTGATGAGCAGCGAGAGCTGCGCTACGCTGACGCCCAGCAGCGCCGGCAGCATCAGCGTGGTGACGCGGCGCGTGCCGGGGTGGGCCCAGGCCGCGCGCAACGCCGACCAACGCAGCCCGATGCGCGGCAACAGGCCCAGGCGCAGCAGCGCCGGAATCTGCACCGCCAGTTGCAACACACCGCCCAGCAAGACGCCACCGGCCATGGCGTAAATGGGTTCTATGCCCTGCGCCCCGAACCAGGGTGCGCCCCAGTAGGCGGCGGCGATCATGGCGACATTGAGCAGCACCGGGGTGGCGGCCGGCACGGCAAAACGCCGCCAGGTGTTCAAAATACCGGCCGACAGCGCCACCAGCGACATGAAGGCGATGTAGGGAAACATCCAGCGCGTCATGAAAACAGCGGCGTCGAAGCTGGCCGGGTCTTGTTTGAGGCCGCTGGCCATGGCCCAGACCAACACCGGCGCGCCCAGCACGCCCAGCACACAGGTCAGGGTCAGCGCCCAGACCAGTACGGTGGCGATCTGATCGATCATCTGCCGGGTGGCGGCGTCGCCCTCTTTGGCCCGCACGCCGGCCAGCACCGGCACAAAGGCCTGGCTGAAAGCCCCTTCAGCAAACAGGCGGCGCAGCAAATTCGGGATGCGAAAAGCGACGTTGAAAGCGTCGGTCAGGGCACTGGCGCCAAAGGTGGCGGCCATCAGCATCTCGCGCACCAAGCCAGTGATGCGCGAGAGCAGGGTCAGCAACGAAACCAGAGTAGCGGATTTGAACAAAGACACGCCGCGAGTGTATCGGCTGCCAGCACGGCCCGATCCCGAGTTAGACGCAAGCTGGCGCGGTCATGCTAAAATGGTGGGCTTTGCTGGCAACATCTCCAAACATGTAAAGGAAATCGATCATGGCAACCAAGCCGAAGAAAAAAAACCCCCGCCTGGCGTCCGGGCGCAAGCGCGTGCGCCAAGACATCAAGCTCAACGCCGCCAACACCTCGCTGCGCTCGAAGTACCGCACGGTGGTGAAAAACGTTGAAAAAGCCGTGCTCAGCGGCGACCGCGAGCGCGCAACCGAACTGTTTGCCAAGATGCAGTCGGTGGTTGACATCGTTGCCGACAAAGGCATCTTCCACAAAAACAAGGCCGCGCGCGACAAAAGCCGCCTGGCTGCCAAAGTCAAGGGTCTGGCTGCCGCCGCCGCAGTCTGATACCCCGCAGCCCGCGCGCCCTCGGGCGTGCGCCGTTTGAAACCGGTGCGCTGCCAGCAAAAATGAAACAGCCGCCTGCGGGCGGTTTTTTCATGTCCGCACCCATGTCCACACCCTGCCCGCTATGCTTGCCGGGTGAACGTCGTCCACCTGCTGCTGCCCGATTTCGCACTCATCTTGTGCGGCTATCTGGTGTGCCGCTTCACGCCACTCAACCGCAGCGTCTGGCAGCCGGTGGAAAATCTGGTTTACTATTTTCTGTTCCCGGTGCTGCTGTTTCACTCGATCGTGAAAAGCCCGCTGGAGCTGGAGCAGACCGCCAGCTTGCTGCTGGCCGGTGTCGGGCTCGGCCTGGGTGGCATTGCGCTGGCGTATTCGCTGCCCTACTGGCCCTGGCTGGGAAAACACATAGACCCGCGGCTGCACGCTGCCAGCGCACAGGTCGGCTTTCGATTCAACTCCTTTATTGCGCTGGCACTGGCCAGCCAACTGGCTGGGGCGCCTGGGCTGCTGATGGTGGCGATGCTGATTGGCGTGTGTGTGCCGCTGTTCAACGTGGCGGCGGTCTGGCCCATGGCCAGGCACGCCAAGAAAAGTGTGCGGCGCGAGCTGCTGCGCAACCCCTTGATCATAGGCACCGTTTGCGGCCTGAGCGCCAACCTGCTCGGGTTTTCACTGCCAGCGTGGATCGAACCCACGTTCAGCCGCATCGGACAGGCCGCGCTCGCGCTGGGCCTGCTGGCCGCCGGGGCGGGCCTGCAATTCGGTTCACTGGCGACAGCCAAGCTGCTCGGGGTCGGGGTGTTGACGGTCAAGCACCTGGCGCTGCCGCTGCTGGCGCTGGGCTTGGCGCTGCTGCTACAGCTCGATGCCACCCAGACCACGGTGCTGCTGATGTTCTCGGCCCTGCCCACTGCATCAAGTTGCTACGTGCTGGCTGCCCGCATGGGTTACGACGCGGCGCACGTGGCCGGTCTGGTTACGCTGTCGACGCTGCTGGGCATGGTGAGTCTGCCGTTCGCAGTCGGTCTGCTGGCCCGCTGGGCCGGTGGCTGAAGCCGTCGCCTCAGCGCTGCAGCAGCAACTCGATGCGCCGGCCAATGCGCGCCGCCTCCTCGGTTGCTGCACCGGCCTGCGCGTGCTGCTGCTGCACGCGCAGCCAAGCCAGCAGCGGACGGCGCCAACCCTGCTGCGATGCGGTCTGCACCGCCAAGTCAAGCAGCTCGGGCGTGGCCTGGCCGCGCCGCAGCAACACGCCCGCACCGACCAGGCGCGCCAGCGGGTCATCGATGGCGGCCAATGCAGCCAGCGTCGGTGCGTCCCCGGCAGCGCCCAGCAAGCGGCGCTGCGCCGGCGGCAGCAGCGCCGCATCACCCGGCCGTGCAAGCCCGGCCAGGTAGCGGGCGTAGGCCTGCTCAGGCGCGGCGGCGTCTGCCAGCAAGGCCTCGAACCCCTGGCAAGGCTCGAATTCGAGCGCCGCCACCCGGCTGGCGCAGCGCAGCAGCTCCAGCCGGGCCAGCAGATCGGGCCGGGCGCTGCGCGCGATTTCGCTGCGCGCGCGCGCAAACTCGGCCGCTTCGACGCGGACGTCGCCACGCAGCCAGGCGGCAATGGCGCGCTCGGCGCTGGCCTTGGCGTTGCTCTGCCAGTCTGGTGCCGGCGCGCTGGCGCAGGCCGTCAGCAGCACCAGCAGCGCCAGCAGCAGCGGCAACAAGGCCGCAGCGGGGCACGGGAGCGCGCCGTGCGGGCGCATCGACAAGCAGGTCTTGGACGTGTTCACGGCAGCACAATCTCGGTCTCGCGCGCAAACGGCCAGCGGCGGTTGATGTCGCTCAGCAAGTGGTCGATCTGGCGCAAACCAGCCTCAACTTCGGCGCGCAAAACACCCAGGTCGGCGCTGGCGGTGCGCGTGTTGCCGGCTATGGCCTGCGCGTCAAGCAGCACCGCGTCTACTTTTTGCAGGCTGGCGCGGGCAGCGCTGAGCAAACCGTTGAGCTGCTGCACGCTGGTGCGCAGGTCACTGACCAAAGCACCCTGCCCCGGTGCGGCCCCTTGACCAAACAACTGCCGGTCGGCGTTGGCGCTCAGACCGTCAAGCCGCAGCAGCAGCGCGTCGGCGCGCGCCAGCAGCGCGTTGCTGCGCTCGATGGTGTTGATCACCCGGTTCGCGTCGGCTTCGTTGCCCATCAGCACGCCCAGGCCACCCTGCCGGCCTTTGAGTTTGCTGCTCACTTGTTGCAAGTTGGCCAAGCTCTGCGCCAACGCGGCGTCGGCGCTGGTGAGCGCGTTCAGGTTGTTTAGCAGGTCGCGAATGGAGGCGGTTAGGCGTGGAATTTCGGCTGCCGCATCGCCGCGCAACACTTCACGCACGGCGCCGTCTTCGAGCACGGGATCGGTCAGAATGCCGCTGAAAGCGCGGATGCGCGTCGCCCCCACCAGGCCGCGCTCCATGGTGAAAATGCTCGAACTGCGCAGCCAATGGGCGTCGCGCCTGGGCACGTCGATCAGAATGCGGGCCCGGCCGTCGGCCGCGAGTTCAATGCGCGCCACCCGGCCAATGGGAAAACCAGAAAAAGTCATGTCCATGCCGACCACCACGCCCTCGGAGTCGTCCGACACCAGCACCAGGCGCTGCGTGCTCTCGAACACGCCGCGTGCATACAACACATACAGCGCTGCACCCAGCACCAGCGCCAACAGCAATAGCAGCAGCAAGGATGCCTTGAATTCGAGGTTTTTCACCGGCGCCGGCTCGGCTGCCGGGACGGATGCGGGCTTCAAGGGTGGATTCATGTCGGCTCAATAATAATTGCCCACCAGCGAGACGATGTTGATCAGCAGCAGCACCGAGAACAAGCGGGCGAACTCACCCATGTCGCTGCGCCTGGTGTAGCCGCCGCGGGCGTCGCGCTGCGCACAGCCGGCCAGCGGAACGATCGCCACCGCCAGACTGAAAAACAAGGTTTTCAGGCTGAAAATCAATATCATGCTGGGGGTGAAGACGCTGCCGACGTTGCGCGTATAAGACGGCAGACCCCAGGGCGAAAAGCCGTAGACGGTGAAATACGTCAGCAGCAAGGCCACCATGCTGCTGACTGCGGCCAGCAGCAAAACCGAAAAAAAACTGCCCAGGGCACGCGGCAGCAGTTCGCTGCGCAACAACTGCTGCGGGTCTGGCGCGGCGCCGCCACGCAGTTGCAGCGCCAGTTGCTGGCGCACGCGCTGGGCACCGGGCATGGCGTAGCGCAAGGCGACGAACAGGGCCGCATAGAGCGGAATGAGCTCCAGCACCAGCGTGCGCACCAAGACCTCGAGCGCAAATTGCGACAGACCATAGCTGTAGGCAGTGGCTACCACGATGCGGATCAGCACCAGGCTGATGAGCGCCGAGAGCACGACAAACCCAGTCAGCAGCGGCGCGCTGGCCAGGTAAATCTGACTCAGCACCGCCCGGCGCTGGGCACCTGCGCGGTAGCTTGACGGCACAAACGCCAGCAGTACCATCTGCGCGCCCAGCAGCAACACCCCCCAGCAGGTGCCGACGCCGGCACGCAGCGTGCGGCCCCAGCGGCTGCAGATGTGGCGCACGGCAGAATAAAGCTTCAT
>BBPD01000265.1_pt1 | contig 26346 bp, 26 predicted proteins | sample 1344911 | NCBI WGS metagenome assembly BBPD01 (sample SAMD00019088, study PRJDB2971) | groundwater metagenome | biome: freshwater biome; feature: mineral spring; material: ground water | place: USA: CA, Sonoma | collected 2011-09 | depth surface m
GGGCGGCGCTCGCGCGAAGGATGCCACATCTTTCGCGCACGGCTGGACCGGGAAAACCCATGAACCCAAATTTCGCCCCGATTAGCGGACGCACCGGCCTGACAGATAGCGTCTGCGGTGCGGCCGCCGTGCAAGCTACACTGCGCTCATCAGAGGTTTTTTCTCAGCGCTTGCGGGGGCCGCCATGACGCACAACATTTCCGATTCTTTTGCCGCCCAACTCGAACAAATGCGCCGCGAGGTGCTGGCGCAGTTGCAAGACCAGCGCGGCGGCGCGATCGGCCGCGCCGAGGCTGCGGCGCTGGCGCGCGAAAGTGAAAGCGACGACTGGGCGCAAGCCCATTCCGAGCGCGACCTGGCTTTTGTGCTGGCCGAGCGCGAGTCGGCCGAATTGATCGCAATTGACCAAGCGCTGCAGCGCGTCGCCGACGGCAGCTACGGCTTGTGCCTGGACTGCGGCGCCAGCGTGGCCACCGCCCGCTTGCATGCCAATCCGACCGCGCTGCGCTGCCTGACGTGTCAGACTCAGAACGAGCAAGCTCAGGGTGTTGGCGTGCGTTCGCCCCGTCACTGAGAGGCTGGGCGTCTTTCGCTCATGCCCGGCAAGCGCCAACACAAGTATCGGCACGCTCGCCCACGGTTCGATGGTTTGACTCCTGAGCAGCAAGGCTCACACACGCCAGCCGAACCGACATGAAGCAAGCCATCGAGCCCGACGCCGACGCGCCACGCTGGCCGGCCTTGCTGGCGCTGACTGCGCTGGTGTCAGGTCTGCACCTGCTGCTGCTGCTGGGCGCCGTGCTGCCGCCCAACCTGGGCGCGTCAGTTCTGGCGGCCACACCGCCCCCACTGGCGGCGCTGCACACCCGCACCCTGGCGCACGCGCCCGGCGCAGCGCCGTCGGATCGGCCTGCGGCTGCGCTTGGCCACAGCGTGGCGCGCTGGGTCGACCCGCCCGCAGCCCGCAGCCCTGCGCCGCCGACACCTGGCCTCGCGCCGCTTCAGCCAGCGCCAACGGCCGCCACCCGTCCGGTCGCTGCGGCTGCGGCCGACGCTGCGCCGTCTGAAGCTGCACTCGATGCGCCGTCTGAAGCGGCCGCCGCTGCGCCGTCTGAAGCACCCTTGCCTGCACCGGCCGATGAATCTGCCGCTGCCGCTGCCGCGTCGGGCGACGCCGACGCGCCGACGTCCGAGCAGGTGGCCACGGCTGCGCTTGCGCCCGTCGAATCGGCACCCACCACCGCCTCGCCCGCTGCGGCGGTCGAGGCGCAGGCACAGGCCACACTGCCGCCGTCGCTGCCACCGCCCAGCGCGCGCTTGCTCTACCAGATCAAGGGCAGCGTGCGAGGCATAGACTATCGCGCCAGCGGCACGCTCGACTGGCGTCTGAGCGCAGACCGCTACAGCGCCCTGATGGAACTGCGCATACCCTTGCTGGGCAGCCGCGTCCAGACCAGCACCGGGCTGGTGGACGACAGCGGCTTGCTGCCCGAGCGCTTTGCCGACCGCAGCCGCAGCGAGCGCGCGGCTCACTTCGACCATGCCCAGCGGCGCATCCGGTTCAGCGCCAACACCCCGGACGCGGTTTTGCTCAGCGGCGCGCAAGACCGCCTGAGTGTGTTGCTGCAAATCGCCGGCCTGTTCAACGCCCAGCCCCAGGCGTATCAGGCCGGGCAGCGCATTCGCTTACAGGTCGCGGGTCATAGCGAAGCGGAAATTTGGTACTTCGAGGTCGGCACAGAAGAAACACTGCACCTGCCAGCCGGCCAACTGCTGGCACGCCAGTTGCTGCGCCACTCCCGCCACAGCTACGACAGCCGGGTCGAAATCTGGCTGGCGCCCAGCCTTCTCCACCTGCCGGTGCGCTTGCGCATCACCCAGCACAACGGCGATCTGGTCGACCAACAACTCAGCGAGCTGCCTGGGCCTTGAAGCACAGCAAAATGACCGCTTTATAGATTCCACGCTGAACCTTGCCGGCACCGCCGCACTCGAAACTGCATGGCGACTGCGAGTTGCCGATATAAGCTGCACAGGAACACAGGTTTTTGTCTTTGGGGGATATTTCAGCCATGCACATGCTCTACGACTCAGATACTTTTGCCGTGGTCCACATTCTGGCCAATGCCCCGCAAGAGGGCGAGCCCGCCAGGACGGACGGCCCGCAAATCCCGCGCCACGGTTTCGAGATCGTGGACAAACGCTCGGGCAAAGAGGTCTACCTCGACGGGTCTTGGGCCGAGCTGTTCCAGATCCAGATCAGCGCTTGGCAGCGCAACATGCCTTCGCAAGAAGAGGTGGAGAACACGCTCGATGGCTATGCCAGCCTGGCCCAGATGCCGGTCGTGATGCACTGAGTGCAGAAGCGGCTGCCGCACCGCCGCACCCAAGTCGGCTTGCAGGCTGCGACAATCGGCCGCCATGCAGCCTAGTGTCTGGTTGCATAAGCCTTGCTGCATTCGATCGGCCTGGCATCCCCGGGCGCGGCGTTGCAAATCCTCGCGCTGCCAAGAGGCATCGCTGTGCTTGTGCGCCTTGCGCGCGGGGCGCCAGACCGATCTCGATGCTCACGAAAACGTATGCAACTAGACGCCAGTTACGTCCTCACCCTGTCCTGCCCGGACCGCCCCGGCATCGTGCACGCGGTTTCTGGTTTTTTGTTTCAGCACGGCGGCAACATCGAAGAAGCCGCGCAGTACAACGACCACGACACCGGCCTGTTCTTTATGCGCGTGCAGTTCACCTGCGAGCGCTTGAGTCACGCCGAACTGCGCGCGCTGCTGGAACCGTTGGCGCAGCCGCTGGCCATGCGCTGCAGCTTGCACCGGCTGGCCGAGCCGATGCGCGCCGTCATCTTCGTCAGCCGTGCAGGCCACTGCCTGAATGACTTGCTGTTTCGCTGCAAGAGCGGCCTGCTGCGGCTCGACCTGCGCGCCATCGTCAGCAACCACCGCGACTTCTACCAATTGGCAGCCAGCTACAACGTGCCGTTTCACCACCTGGCCGTCACGCCAGCGAGCAAGGCACAGGCTGAAGCCAGGCAACTGGAAATCATCGAGAGCGAAGCGGTCGAACTGGTGGTGCTGGCGCGCTACATGCAGGTGCTGAGCGACCCGATGTGCCTGGCGCTGGCAGGCCGCGCGATCAACATCCACCACAGCTTTTTGCCCAGCTTCAAAGGGGCACGGCCCTACCACCAGGCGCACGATAGAGGCGTCAAACTGATAGGCGCGACGGCCCACTACGTCACACCGGCACTCGACGAAGGCCCAATCATCGAACAAGACGTGGCGCGGGTGGACCACACCGACACGGTGCAAGACCTGAGCGCGCGCGGGCGCGACAGCGAAAGCCAGGTGCTGGCTCGCGCGGTGAAGTGGCACAGCGAGCACCGCGTGCTGCTCAACGGCCACAAGACCGTGGTCTTCAAGTGAGGGTGTAAGCAAAGCGTGGCCGGCGCGCGCACCCGACTCACTCGATCACCAGGCGCTGGCCGGCGGCGGCGGTTTTTTTCGGCAGCGTCAGCAGCAATACGCCATTTTCATACTTGGCTTTGGCGCTCGCGTTGTCGATGTCTTGCGGCATCTGAAAGCTGCGCGAAACCGATCCGTAGTAGCGCTCGCTGCGCAGCACTTTCTCGCCCTCTTTCTGCACGTCTTGCTGCCGCACCTCGGCGCGCAGCGTCACCACGTTGCCCTCGATGCTGAGGTGAATGTCCTCCTTGGCCACGCCAGGCACCTCGGCTTGCACCGTGTAGGCCTCGGGGGTTTCCTTCACGTCGACCTTGATCTGCGCTGGCAGCGGGTCGCCGTGCAAGGGCTTGACGTAAAACCCGGGGGCCACGTCTTTGAAGAAATCGTCCAGCAAGCTGCTGCGTGTCATCAATCCGTTCATGGCATTTCTCCTTGAGTATCAGGCTTACAAACAAAGACACGAGAGGTGTCTCAGGACCGATTTTGGGGCTATGGCCGCAAAAATCAAGGGGTTTTTCATGACACGGCGGTGCAGCCCTCGAAGACTTGTCGCTGGTCGCCTGCACGCGCGCCTGACTTTGACCTAAACTGGGCGCGATTCAACCGCCGAGCAAGCCGCCGCCCCAAGCCCATGAACGCCCCAACCACCGCCGCCAAGACCAGCCGCGCCGAGCGCGCGCGCCGCCAAGCCCAGGTGCTGGCGGCTCTGCGCCCTGTGCTGCCGGCGCACGCCCTGCTCTGGCACAGCGAGGACACCACGCCTTACGAGTGCGACGGCTTGAGCGCCTACCGCGAGCGGCCGCTGCTGGTGGCGCTGCCCGAAACCGAAGCCCAGGTGGCCGCTGTGCTCAAGGTCTGCCATGCGCTGGCGGTGCCGGTGGTGGCGCGCGGCGCCGGCACCGGGCTCTCGGGCGGCGCCATGCCGCACCCGCTGGGGGTCACGCTCTCGCTGGCCAAGTTCAACCGCATCGTGCAACTCGACCCGCGCGCGCGCACGGCCCGGGTGCAGGCCGGTGTGCGCAACCTGGCCATTTCCGAGGCCGCCGCGCCGCACGGCCTGTACTATGCGCCCGACCCAAGCAGCCAGATTGCCTGCACCATAGGCGGCAACGTGGCGGAAAACGCCGGCGGCGTGCACTGTCTCAAATACGGGCTGACGCTGCACAACGTGTTGGCGGTGCGCGGCTTCACCATCGAAGGTGAAGCGGTCAGCTTTGGCAGCGAGGCGCTCGACGTGCCGGGGCTCGATCTGCTGGCGCTGGTGGTGGGCAGCGAAGGCATGTTGGCCGTGACGACTGAAGTCTGCGTCCGATTGGTGCCGCGCCCACAACTGGCGCGCTGCATCATGGCCAGCTTTGCCGACGTGCGCCAAGCCGGGGACGCGGTGGTGGCGGTGATCGCCGCCGGCATCATCCCGGCCGGTCTGGAGATGATGGACAAGCCCATGACGGCGGCGGTAGAAGACTTCGTGCACGCCGGCTACGACCTCGACGCGGCAGCGATTTTGCTCTGCGAGAGCGACGGCACGCCGCAAGAGGTGGCAGAAGATATCGAGCGCATGAGCGCCGTGCTGCGTGCGGCCGGCGCCTCGGCGCTAACGGTCAGCCGCGACGAGGCCGAGCGGCTGCGTTTTTGGAGTGGACGCAAGAACGCTTTTCCGGCCAGCGGGCGCATCAGCCCCGACTACATGTGCATGGACTCGACCATTCCGCGCAAACGCCTGGCCGACATTTTGCTGGCGATTGCCGCCATGGAGAAAAAATACCAGTTGCGCTGCGCCAACGTGTTCCACGCCGGCGACGGCAACCTGCACCCCTTGATTTTGTTCGACGCCAACGACCCGGATCAGTTGCGCCGCTGCGAACTGTTCGGCGCCGAAATTCTGGAGACCAGCGTGGCCATGGGCGGCACCATCACCGGCGAGCACGGCGTCGGGGTGGAAAAACTCAACAGCATGTGCGTGCAGTTCTCTGCCCAGGAAAATGAGCTCATGTTCGGCATCAAACGCGCTTTTGACGGCCAAGAGCTGCTCAACCCGGGCAAAGTGATCCCCACGCTGCAGCGTTGCGCCGAATACGGCAAGATGCTGGTGCGCGGTGGACGGCTGCCATTCCCCGAATTAGCACGTTTCTAAAGCCCATTTATCGTGCCGACACGCGTGCTTGCCAGGGTAGAGTCTGCTGGCGAACTGTCGGGAGTGCGCGCCGCGCGGCGTGCGTGCGCATCCGGTTGACGCTGCAGACAAACCCGATGAGTACACCCGACTCCACACCCGACAGCCGACGCGCGTGCGCCCCGTCCAGCCTGCCCGCTGCCGATGCAACGGCCCGCGAGAGCAGCCTGCGACTGGAAATCGAGGCGCTGCGCGCCGAAAACCTGCAGTTGCGCGCGCAGCAGGCGCTGTCCCAGGTGCGAGACGAGCTCAACCACCAAATCATCGCCAGCAGCCCGGACTGCATCAAGGTGCTCGATCTGCAAGGGCGATTGCTGCAAATGACCGCGCAGGGTTGTCGACTGATGGAGGTGGACGACTTCGACCAGGTGCGCCACGGCGACTGGAGCGCTTGGTGGCCGTCGGCAGGTGGGCAGCTTGCGCGCGCAGCGATCGAGCGCGCGGCCCGCGGCGAAACGGCTCGTTTCATCGGCTTCGGCAACACCTTCAAGGGCACGCCCAAGTGGTGGGACAACGTGGTGGCACCGATTCGTGCCGCCCAGGGCGAGCCGATGCTGCTGCTGGTGGTCTCGCGCGACGTCACCGAACTGCAGCAGCAGCAGGAACAGGTGCGCCAGCTCAACGCCGAACTGGAGCAACGGGTACACCGGCGCACCGAGGCGCTGGCCGGCGTCAACGCCAGACTGCAACAGGCGCTGGAGCAAGCGCAGGCGCTCTACCAGCAGGCGCCCTGCGGCTACCACTCGACTGACGGCAAGGGCGTGTTCGTCGCCATCAACGACACCGCGCTGGCCTGGCTGGGCTACGACCGCGACGAGCTGGTCGGCAAAAAGACCTTGCGCGACCTCGTCTTGCCGACTGACATTCCCCTGCTGCAAGACCGGCTGCAAGCCCAGTTGCGCGGCGCTGTGCTGGAGAACGTGGAATTCGAAGTCCTTCGCCAGGACGGCAGCAGCTTTCACGCGCTGCTGTCGTCCCGGTCGGTGCGTGACGCGCAAGGCTGCTTCCTGTATAGCAACTGCACCTTGATCGACATCAGCGCGCGCAAAGCAGCCGAACTGACGCTGCGCGACCAGAAGCATTTTCTTCAAAACATCACCGATCAGGCGCCGAGTGCGATTGGCTACCTCGATCCCATGCTGCGGTTTCGCTTTGCCAACGCCGGGCATCGGCTTTTGTACGGTTTTGATTCCCAAAAAATCATCGGTCTGCACCTGAGCGAATGTATTTCGGCCCAAGCCTGGGCTGAACTCAACCCACGTCTGCAAGCCGCGCTGGCCGGACAGGCGCAGCACTTTGAGAGCTGGCAGCGCACGGCCGAGGGTCAGCAAATTTTCGTCAGCATCGACTACAGACCCGACATCCAGCACGGCCAGGTGCGCGGCCTCTTCACCCAGATCATCGACCTGACCGAGCGCAAGCGCATCGAGCAAAGAACCAAGCATCTGAACGAGGAACTGGAGCGGCGCATTCAGGAGCGCTCGGCCGAACTGCTGGAGAGCGAGCAGCGCTTTCGCCTCATGGTTGACAACCTGCGCGACCACTGCATCTTCTTCCTGGACACAGAGGGCCGCATCACCGACTGGCCCGATAGCGCCCAGCGCCTCGAAGCCCACGCACCGACCCAGATGCTGGGACGCCATTACGCTTTGCTGTTGCAGCACGACGGCGCCGACCCGGGCGCTGCAAGCGCCGACCACATGCTGGCCCTGGCGGCCGCCCAAGGCCAGCACGAACGAACCCACTGGCGCGTGCGTGCGGACCAGTCGCGCTACTGGTGTCACGCGCTGTTGATCGCCCTGCGCGACGACAGCGGCGCTCTGCGCGGATTTGCCGCCATACACCACGACATGTCCGACGTCAAGCGGCTCGACGACCTGATGTACAACCTCAACGACGAGCTGGAGCAGCGCGTGCAAGAGCGCACCGCGCAGTTGCTGGCGGCCAACCAGGAGCTGGAATCTTTTTCCTATACGGTCTCGCACGACCTGCGCTCACCGCTGCGCCACGTGTGCAGCTTTGTCAGCCTGCTGGAAGAACACCTGGGGCCGCAGTGCGACCACATCAGCGCCAGCTACCTGAGCACGATTTCCAAATCGGCCCAGCACATGAGCGCCTTGATCGACGGCTTGCTGACGTTTTCGCGCCTGGGCCGTTCATCCCTTCAGATCAACCCGGTTGACCTGACCGAATTGGTCGGCACCATCGTCAGGCGGCTCAGCCATGAGTACGGCCAGCGTGCGATCGACTGGGTGATTGCACCAGACCTGCCGCTGGTTCAGGCCGACGCCCTGCTGCTGGGCGAAGTCTGGGCCAACTTGCTGGACAATGCCTGCAAATACACCCGCCCGCGCGAACGCGCCCGAATCGAAGTGGGCTGGAGTGTGGACCCGGCCGCTGGCTACACCTTCTTCGTGCGCGACAACGGGGTCGGCTTCGACACCCGGTACGCCAGCAAGCTATTCGGCGTCTTTCAGCGCCTGCACCGTGCGTCGGAATTCGAGGGCACCGGCATCGGTTTGGCCCTCTCGCGTCGTATCATCGACCGACACGGAGGCAACATTTGGGCACAAAGCCAGCTCGGCGAAGGCAGTGAATTCAGCTTTTCACTCCCATTCCAGGCCATGTAGACACCAAGCACTCTGGAAAACTCGACACGCCCCGCCTTGCATACATGAAACACGCCGCCCACAGCATTTTATTGGTTGAAGACAACCCTGACGACGCCGAACTGACCCGCCTCGCACTGGCCCGACACGGACTCGACGGCTGCATAACGCACGTCGGCGACGGCATGCAGGCGCTGGACTATCTGTACCGGCGCGGCAGCTACGCGGGGCGCAGCAGCGCCAACCCGGCGCTGATCTTGCTCGACCTGAAGATGCCCCTGCTCGACGGCATTGGCGTGCTCAAGGAGCTCAAGGGTTCGCCGTCGCTGCGTCACATCCCGGTGGTGGTGCTGACTTCGTCCACCGAGCCGGTCGACCTGAAGCGCGCCTACGACAGCGGCTGTAACGCTTACATCGCCAAGCCGACCGAGTTCTCGCAGTTTCTCAACACCATCAAGCACGTGTGCGAGTTCTGGCTCCACGTCAACCAGATCGCGCCTGAGCCGTGGTCTGCGCCCACGGCGGCGCTCTGAACTGAAACCGGCCGGGCAAGGCAAACTCAGACGTCCAGGTTGCCCGCGCGCAGCGCGTTGCTCTCGATGAAGTCGCGCCGTGGCTCGACCTCGTCGCCCATCAGCATGGTGAAAACGCGGTCGGCCTCGATCGCGTCGTCGATCTGCACCCGCAGCAAGCGGCGCACCGCCGGGTCCATGGTGGTCTCCCAAAGCTGGGCCGGGTTCATCTCGCCCAGCCCTTTGTAGCGCTGGCGCGCCGTGCTGCGCTCGGCCTCGCTGATGAGCCAGCGCATCGCCTGCCGAAAGTCGCTCACGCGCTCTTCTTTTTGCTTCTCGCCTTCGCCGCGCAGCGCGCGGGCATCGGCGCCCAGCAGGCCGCGGAAGGTGTCGGCCGCGCTGGCCAGCGCAGCGTAGTCGGCGCCGTGCACGAAGTCCTGCGTGATGCTGCTGCTCTTGACGTTGCCGTGCTGGCGGCGGCTGATGCGCAGCACCGGCTTGTCGCTGCGGGCGTCGAACTCGGCCGCCACCTCGGCCGGGATGCCGCTGCTGGCCAGCTCGCGCAGCCTGGCCTGCAAGGCCTGCGCACTGGCCTGCGCTTGCTCCATGCTGTCGAGCTCGAGGGCGACGCCGTCGGCCAGCGCACGCAAGGCTTCGGCGTCCATGAAGTGCGACAGGCGGGCGATCACGCCCTCGGCCATCTGGTGTTTGCGCGCCAGCTCACCCAAGGCATCCCCTTCGAGCACGGTTGGGCTGGCGCCACCGGTGGCGACCTTGGCGTCTTTTAACGCGATACGCAGCAAAAATCCGTCGAGTGCGGCGGCGTCCTTCAGGTACAACTCTTCTTTGCCGGCCTTGACCTTGTACAGCGGCGGCTGTGCAATGTAGATGTGACCGCGCTCGACCAGCTCGGGCATCTGGCGGTAGAAAAAAGTCAACAGCAGGGTGCGGATGTGCGCGCCGTCTACGTCGGCGTCGGTCATGATGATGATGCGGTGGTAGCGCAGCCGCGCGGCGTTGAAGTCGTCGGCGCCGCTGCCGCTGTCGCCGCCGGCTTTGCCGATGCCTGTGCCCAGCGCCGTGATCAGCGTCAAAATTTCGTTGCTGCTCAGCAGCTTTTCATAGCGCGCCTTCTCAACGTTCAAGATTTTTCCGCGCAGCGGCAAAATGGCCTGAAACTTGCGATCTCGTCCTTGCTTGGCGCTGCCGCCGGCCGAGTCACCCTCGACGATGTATATCTCGCACAGCGCTGGGTCTTTTTCCTGGCAGTCGGCCAGCTTGCCGGGTAAGCCCATGCCGTCGAGCACGCCTTTTCTGCGCGTCATCTCGCGCGCCTTGCGCGCCGCTTCGCGCGCGCGCGCAGCTTCGATGATCTTGCCGCAAATGATCTTGGCGTCGGCCGGGCGCTCTTGCAAATAGTCGTTCAACAGCCGCGAGACGATGTCTTCCACCGGGCCGCGCACCTCGCTGGAGACCAGTTTATCCTTGGTCTGACTGGAAAACTTGGGCTCTGGCACCTTGACCGACAACACGCAGCACAGGCCTTCGCGCATGTCGTCCCCGGTGACTTCGACCTTGGCTTTTTTAGCCAGCTCGTTTTCTTCGATGTATTTGTTGATCACCCGCGTCATGGCGGCGCGCAGGCCAGTCAGGTGGGTGCCGCCGTCGCGCTGCGGAATGTTATTGGTAAAGCACAGCACCTGTTCGTTGTAGCCGCTGTTCCACTGCATGGCGACTTCGACCCCGATGTTGCTGCCCTGGTCGCTGGCGCGGTCGCCGCAAGCGTGGAACACGTTCGGGTGCAGCACGGTCTTGCCGCGGTTGATGAAACCGACGAAGCCTTTGACGCCACCGGCACCGGAGAAGTCGTCCTCTTTGCCGTTGCGCTCGTCCTTGAGGCGGATGCGAACGCCATTATTGAGAAAACTCAGCTCGCGCAGCCTCTTGCTCAAAATTTCGTAGTGAAAATCGCTGTTTTCCCGAAAAATTTCATAGTCAGGCAAAAAGTGCACCTCGGTGCCGCGCTTTTGCGTCGCACCGGTCACTTTCATCGGCGAGACCGCCACCCCCTGCGGGCCGGACTCGACGATGCGCTGCTGCACCGCGCCGCGCGCAAATTCGAGTTGATGGACCTTGCCGTCGCGGCGCACCGTCAGGCGCAGCCACTGGCTGAGCGCGTTGACGCACGAGACGCCCACGCCGTGCAGACCGCCTGACACCTTGTAGCTGTTTTGGTTGAACTTGCCGCCGGCATGCAGCTCGGTCAGTGCGATTTCTGCCGCGCTGCGCCTGGGCTCGTTCTTGTCGTCCATCTTCACCCCGGTCGGGATGCCGCGGCCGTTGTCCACCACCGAGATCGAGTTGTCGGTGTGGATGGTCACCATGATGTCGTCACAATGGCCGGCCAGCGCCTCGTCGATCGAGTTGTCCACCACCTCGAACACCAGGTGGTGCAGTCCGGTGCCGTCGCTGGTGTCGCCAATGTACATGCCCGGACGCTTGCGTACCGCCTCCAGGCCTTCGAGAATCTGGATTGCGCCTTCGCCATAGGCTGCGCTGGCACCAGCTTGCGCGGTGTCAATGGCGGGCTGGAAATTCGAGCTATCGGCGCTGACGACGCCGGTGTTGACGGCGTCGACGGGCTGCTGGACTTCGGACATGGTGAAACTTCTCGGTCGCTGCAAAACACCCCTGCCGCTGGACTGCGGCAGGAGCTGGGGGGGATGGAAATCGGCGGCACTCAGATCCGCATCGGCATGACCACGTACTTGAACGCGTCGTCCTCGGGGTTGGTAAGCAGGGCTGAGCTGCTGCCGTCGGCCAATTCGACGCGCACCATCTCCTGCGTCATGTTCTGCAGCGCATCGATCAGGTAACTGACGTTGAAGCCGATCTCGATCGGGTCGCCGCTGTAGTCGATGTCGAGTTCATCCACCGCCTCTTCCTGCTCGGCATTGCCGGCGGTCACGCGCAGCGCACCGGGTTCGAAGTTCAGCCGCACGCCCTTGAATTTCTCGCTCGTCATGATGGCAGCGCGCTGCAGTGCCGCCAACAGCGGCACGCGGCCCAGGGTAATGATGTTCTTGTGCTGCTTGGGAATCACCCGGTTGTAGTCGGGAAACTTGCCCTCGACCAGCTTGCTGACGAACTCCATGCCGTCAAAGCTGAAGCGGGCCTGGTTGGCGGCAAACTGTAACTCGATCACGCCGTCTTTGTCGGACAACAAACGCTGCAGCTCCAGCACCGTCTTGCGCGGCAAAATCAGCTCTTGCTTGGGAACGTCCACCTCCAGGGTGGCAGCGGCAAACGCGAGCCGGTGGCCGTCGGTCGCCACGATGGACAACTGGCGTCCTTCGGCGATGAACAAAATGCCGTTCAGGTAGTAGCGGATGTCGTGCACCGCCATCGCAAACGACACCTGAGCGAGCAAGCTTCTGAGCGTATTTTGCGGCACGCCAAACACCGGGCCGAAGCTGGCCGACTCCTGCACCAGCGGAAAATCTTGCGCCGGCAGACTCTGCAGCGTGAAGCGGCTCTTTCCACCTTTGAGCATGAGCTTGCCAGCGCTGGCCTCTAGGCTCACGCTCTGTTCGGACGGCAGGGTGCGCAAAATGTCGATCAGCTTGCGCGCGCCCAGCGTGGTAGCAAAGCTGCCGTCGTCGCCGCCCAGTTCGACCGTGGTGCGGATCTGGATTTCCAGATCGCTGGTGGTCAGTTGCAACTGGGCACCGTCTTTGCGCAGCAACACATTGGCCAGAATCGGCAAGGTGTGACGGCGCTCGACGATGCCGGCCACCGACTGCAAAGCGGCCAACACCTTGTCCTGGGTCGATTTCAAAATAATCATGTCAGACTCTCTCCACTAGGGACTGCGGGTAACCCGATACGGCAGACCAGTCGCTGCGGGTCTTGCAGCGGGCAAAACATTCACCATTCTCGCCGCTTTGCCAACCCGGCCCGCCGCACGCCGGGCGGCCGCGACGGCCGGCCAGAAAAAACAGCAGCGCCCATGCACACCTTGCGCTGCGCCTGGCTCAACCCTTGAGCGTTTGTTCGAGCACGTGCAACTGCTGATTCAACTCGGAATTGAGCAAGCGCTCGGCGGCGATCTTGCGCACCGCGTGCAAAACCGTGGTGTGGTCACGCCCGCCAAACAGCTCGCCGATCTCGGGCAGGCTTTTCTGCGTCAACTCCTTGGCAATGAACATGGCGATCTGGCGCGGGCGGGCAATGCTGGCCGGGCGCTTTTTGGAATACATGTCTGCGACCTTGATCTTGTAGAAGTCAGCCACGGTTTTCTGAATGTTTTCCACACCGATCTGCCGGTTCTGGATCGACAGCAGGTCTTTGAGCGCGTCGCGTGCGAGCTGGATCGAAATTTCTTTTTGGTTGAAACGCGAATAAGCCAGAATTTTGCGCAGCGCGCCTTCGAGCTCGCGCACGTTGGAGCGCACGTTCTTGGCAACGAAAAACGCCACATCCTCGGGCATGACGGCGTGTTCGGCCGCCGCTTTGTTGATCAAAATGGCAACCCGCATCTCCAACTCGGGCGGCTCTATTGCCACCGTCAGCCCCGAATCAAAACGCGAGACCAAGCGTTCGTGAATGTCGGCCAGGCCCTTGGGATAGGTGTCGCTGGTGAGCACGATGTGCGATTTTTTCGCCAGCAAGGCCTCAAAAGCGTTGAAAAACTCCTCTTGCGTGCGCTCCTTGTTGGCAAAAAACTGCACATCGTCGATCAACAACAAATCGAGCGAGTGGTAACGCTCCTTGAACTCGTCAAACGCCTTGCGCTGATAGGCCTTGACCACGTCGGTGACGAACTGCTCGGCGTGCAGATAAAGCACCTTGGCCTGCGGCCGATCAGCCAGCAGGTGGTTGCCGATGGCGTGTACCAAATGGGTCTTGCCCAGACCGACGCCGCCGTAAATAAACAAGGGGTTGTAGAGCTGACCCAGGCTGCCGGCCACGTGCAACGCGGCCGCACGCGCCATGCGGTTGGCCGAGCCTTCGACCAGGGTGGCAAAACTGAGCGCCGGATTGAGCCGGGTTTTCGGCCCGCTCGCCGCCGCAGCAGGCGCTGGCGGCGCCAGTTCGGGCAACTCGGCCAGCAACTGCTCTTGCGCCGTTGCAGGGGCCGGCGCCGTGCGGCTGGGGCCTTCGCGCGCCGCCAACACCAGCTCCAACGTCACCGTTGCCCCCTGAATCGACTCCAGCACCGCACTGATGCGCGCGACGTACTGGGCCCGAACCCAGTCGAGCTTGAAGCGATTGGCCACCGCCAGCACCACCTTGGAACGATCGGCGCAGACGCTGGCGCTCAGCGGGCGGATCCAGGTGTTGAACTGCTGCTCGGGGATTTCCTGCGCCAGCCGATCCAGGCATTCCAGCCAAAGGGCCTGGGCATCGGTGCCAGACTGCACATCACGGGGGGGACTCTCAAACATGACGGCGGCCGTGCTGTGGTTGTGGATAAAGCTCTTGGAGCAGGCCGCTGATTGTAGTTCGACTGCAAGCTTATCCACCGCACTGGGAGCCAAACCCAGAATGACCCGGACGTGGGCTCCAGTGCGGCGGCGGCGTGTTTGCCTGGGTGTGAGCATGGCGCGTTTTCGCCTGGGCCCAGAATTTTTGCGATAATTGCGGGTTTTCCAGACTTTTACCGACTGCCATGAAACGCACCTACCAGCCCTCCAAAATCCGCCGCGCCCGCACCCACGGCTTTCTCCAGCGCATGAAAACCCGGGGTGGCCGTGCCGTCATCAACGCCCGCCGCGCCAAGGGCCGCAAGCGCCTGGCGGTCTGAGCCCGCGCGCTGGCGCAGCCGCCTGCTCGCCGCGTCCTGGTGCCGCGCCCGCAGCCACTGAAATGATTGAGCATCTGCGCTCGCGCGAACAGTTCTCGGCCGTCATGGCAGGCGCTCCCGTGGCCAAAACCCTTCACTTTGCGCTGCACCGCTGCGCCCTGGGCCGTGTTGCTGCAGCGTCAAAGAAACCCCTGTTTGCGTCTGCCGACGCCTGGCTTGGCGTGCTGCTGCCCAAGCGCTGGGCGCGCCGCGCTGTCACGCGCAATGCGATTCGGCGTCAAATCTACGCCGTCGCGGGCGAACATGCCACCGTGCTGGCGTCGGCCGCGCTGGTGGTGCGTCTGCGCAGAGAATTCAGCCGCCAGCAGTTCGTCAGCGCCAGCTCGGACGCGCTCAAACGAGCGGTGCGCGCCGAATTGCAGCAACTGCTGCTGGGCGCGGGCGCGCCGCCAGCTCTTGCGGCCCGGCCCAGGCACGCACCGGCTGCGCTGGAGGCCAGCAATGATGTGGTCTGACTGGCCACGCCGGGGCCTGCTGGGCCTGGTCAAGGGCTATCGGCTGCTGCTGAGCCCCTGGCTGGGCAGTGCTTGCCGCTTTGAGCCCACGTGCTCAGCCTATGCCTTGCTGGCCTTGCAACAGCACGGTGCGCTGGCCGGCAGCTACCTCACGCTACACCGGCTGGCCCGCTGCCATCCCTGGTGCCAAGGCGGCTGCGACCCGGTGCCCGACGCCGCGCCCGCCCTGTTTTCTCGCCTGATTTCACCTTCCTCAGAAAAGAAGCACCCGTCATGAATGACATTCGTCGCTCCATCCTGTGGGTGGTTTTGGGTCTTTCGCTGGTCCTGATTTGGGACAAGTGGCAAGTCCACCACGGCCAGCAGCCGACCTTTTTCCCGCTTTCGGTCGATCCCGCCGCTGCGCCGGTGGCCGCCCCGGCAGCGCAGCCGCTCCCGCAGGCGGCGCCCGCACCGGGCGTCGCCGCCGTCGGCCTGCCGACCCCGATTGCCGTTGCCGGGCCGCTGGCCGCCACACCCGTGGGCGCTCCCACGCCCGCGCTGCTTCAGCACGAAATCAGCACCGACGTGCTGCAACTGATCTTCAACAGCGAAGGCGGCTCGCTGATTGGCGCACGGCTGCCGCACCATGCGCAAGCCGTTGGCACCCGCCGCGGCGAGGTCGACACGCCCTTGACCTTGCTGACGCAGACGGCACAAAACACCTACGTGGCGCAGACCGGCCTGATCGGCGGCAACTTCCCGACCCACAAAACACCCATGACGCTGGTGCCGGGCAACAGCACGCTGGCCGACGGTCAGAACGAATTGCAGGTACGGTTCGAGTCGCCCGAGATCGATGGCGTGCAGTTGGTCAAGACCTATACCCTGCGGCGCGGCAGCTACGTGATCGACGTGCGCCACGAGGTGCACAACCGCAGCGGCGCACCGGTCAGCCCACAGCTCTACCTGCAACTGGTGCGCGACGGCAGCCAACTCGAGAGCGACACGCCGTTTTACGCCACCTTCACCGGCCCGGCGGTTTACACCGAGGCGCAAAAATACCAGAAGATTTACTTCGCCGACATTCGGGATTCCAGCGCCACGTTTGAGAAAGTCACCAGCGACGGCTTCGTGGCCATGGTGCAGCACTACTTTGCCAGCGCCTGGCTGCTGCCCGATGGCGTGGCGCGGGAGAACTTCGCGCGCCAGGTCGCGCCCAATCTGTACGCCGTGGGCACCATCAGCGCCTTACCGGCCATTGCACCCGGCCAGAGCCACAGCATGCAGTCGCGCCTGTTCGTCGGCCCGCAGTACGAAACCCTGCTCGAGACCATTGCCCCTGGCATGGTTTTGCTCAAAGACTACGGCTGGCTGACCATTCTGGCCAAGCCGCTGTACTGGCTGCTGGAGAAAATCCACGGCTTCGTCGGCAACTGGGGCTGGGCCATCGTGTTGCTGGTGGTGCTGATCAAGGCGGCGTTTTACTGGCTCAACGCCAGCGCCTACCGCAGCATGGCAAAGATGAAAAAGGTCAACCCGCGCATCATGGAGATGCGCGAGCGCCTGAAAGAAAACCCGCAGCAGATGCAGCAGGAGATGATGAAGATGTACCGGGAGGAAAAGGTCAACCCGCTGGGTGGCTGCTTCCCGATCCTGATCCAGATTCCGGTTTTCATCGCGCTTTACTGGGTCTTGTTGTCTAGCGTGGAAATGCGCAACGCGCCCTGGATAGGCTGGATCACTGACTTGTCCACACCCGATCCGTTCTTCGTTTTGCCGCTGGTGATGACTGTTACCACCGTGATTCAGACCGCACTCAACCCGCTGCCACCCGACCCGCTGCAGGCCAAGCTGATGTGGATGATGCCGCTGATCTTCTCGGTCATGTTCTTTTTCTTCCCGGCCGGTCTGGTGCTGTACTGGATCACCAACAACTTGCTGACCATCGCACAACAGGCTTACATCAACAACAAGATGGGCGTGCCGCTGAAGATCACGAATCCATTCGAGTTGTTCAAGAAATAAGCCCGCTGCGTCTGCGGACCAGGACGCCGCCTGTGTTGCCGTTCTTGCCTGAGAGTCGCTGGTGTTTGACATGCTCGCCGCTGACCCCATCGTTGCCCTTGCCACCGCGCCCGGTCGCGGGGCGGTGGGCATCGTGCGGGTATCTGGACAGGGGCTGGGGACTTTTGTGCAGGCCTTGCTGGGGCGTTCGTTAAAGCCGCGCGAGGCGACTTACCTGCCTTTTTCGGACGCGACTGGCCAGGCCATAGACCACGGGCTGGCGCTGTGGTTTCCGCAGCCGCACTCGTACACCGGGGAAGACGTGCTGGAACTGCAAGGCCACGGCGGGCCGGTGGTGTTGCAGTTGCTGCTGGCGCGTTGCCTGCAGGTGGCGCAGTCGGGTGCACCGGTGTGTTTGCCCGCCCTGCGCCCGGCGCGCGCCGGCGAGTTCACCGAGCGCGCCTTCCTCAACGACAAGCTCGACTTGGCACAGGCCGAGGCGGTGGCCGACCTGATAGACGCCAGCACCGAGGCCGGCGCACGCAGTGCCGCGCGCTCGCTCACCGGGGTGTTCTCTGCGCGCATCGACGGGCTGCGCGACGCACTGATTCAACTGCGTCTGCAAGTAGAGGCCACGCTGGACTTTCCCGAGGAGGAGATCGATTTCTTGCAGCAGGCCGACGCGGCCGGCCAGTTGCTGCGCCTGCGTGCTGCGCTGACGCAGTTGCTGGCGCAGGCGCGCCAAGGTGCGCTGCTGCGCGACGGCCTGAAGGTGGTGATTGCGGGCCAGCCCAATGCGGGCAAGAGCTCGCTGCTCAACGCCTTGGCTGGCGCTGAACTGGCGATCGTGAGCCCGGTGGCGGGCACCACGCGTGACCTGGTGCAGCAAACCATTCAAATCGAGGGCGTGCCGCTGCACGTGATCGACACCGCCGGCCTGCGCCAGAATCAAGCAGCCGATGAGGTAGAGCAAATCGGCATTGCGCGCGCCTGGGAACAGATTGCGCGCGCCGATGCGCTGCTGTTTCTGCACGACCTGAGCCGCTGGCAGTCGCCCGCATACCAGGCGGCCGACGCCGCCATTGCCGCCGCGCTGCCCAGCGGCGTGACCGTGCTGCACGTCTGGAACAAGCTCGACCAGTGTGACGCCGCCAGCCGCGCTGGCCTGGCGCCGCGCTGGCAGGCCGGTGAGCTGGCCATTTCGGCCAAGCAGGGCGAGGGACTGGCCGCGCTGCGCGAACGCCTGCTCCAGTTGGCGGGTTGGCAGCACGCCGGTGACGGCCTGTTCATGGCACGCCAGCGCCACCTGCAAGCGCTGCGCCAGGTCGATGCGCACCTGAGGCAGGCGCACGATCTGCTGGCTGCGCAAGGCCAGCAGATCGATCTGCTGGCCGAGGAGCTGCGACTGGCGCAGCACGCCCTGGGCCAGATCACCGGCGCCTTCAGCGCCGACGATCTGCTGGGCGAAATTTTTTCGCGCTTCTGCATCGGAAAATAAGCCTGCGGCCAGGGCTAATTGCTACACTGCCCTGGAAATCCCCAAACCGATGCGGGCTGCTGCGCGCTGGCCCGACCGGCAGCAGCGGCAAGCTTCGGTTTCTATCTCAGGTGCAGCCATGTCTTTGTTCGGTTGGCTCAGAGCCAAAAAATACAGCGCATCGGGCAAGTCCGGCCGGCGGCTGCTGCGCGACGCGCTGGGCCAGACCACGCTGCCGCTGATATCGCCGCGGCGCGGCCGGCGCATTCTGCGCCGTGAACAGTTGTTTTCGGTTGTGCGCGAATCAATGATTCGTGGCGGCGTGCTCTCGACCAGCTACCAATTCAAGGTACTCACGCTGGACGGCAATGGCGACAGTTTTCTGGTGCTGGTCGATCTGGCGCTCTCCGCCGACTTGATGCCGGACGAGTATCTGCTGCAGATCGAGCGCTGGATCCAGGCGGGCGCGCAATCGCGCCACGACATGGCGATCAGTTCGGTCTACTGGCGCCGCAAAGCGGTGCCTGAGCAGCGCGGCGAGGCACTGCGCGCGGCGGTGTCGGCGCAAACCCGGGGCCCCGTACCAGCGGCCAAGTCTGTGCCGATGCAGCCGGTGTCAGCCGCTGAAATCGATGCCTTTGCCCGCGCACTGCAAACCGCTGCCGCACCGGTGCGGCGCGCGCCTGGTCAGGCCGAGCCCGCAGCGCCGGTGCCCGAGTCGCACAGCGACTTCGCCGCCTTGAGCGAAACCCAGTACGGCAAGCTGTGAGCGAAGCCCTCAGCGCCCGCTGAAATCGATCAGGGTGAACAGCTTGAGGCCGCTGGCGCGCAGGCGCTGCGAGCCGCCGAGTTCGGGCAGGTCGACGATCGCCGCGCCTTCGATCACCTCCGCCCCCAGCCGCTCGAGCAATCGGTGTCCGGCCAGCATGGTGCCGCCGGTGGCGATCAGGTCATCGATCAACAGCACCCGCTGGCCCGGTCTGACGGCGTCGGTGTGCAACTCGACGGTGGCGCTGCCGTACTCGAGCTCGTAGGTTTCTTGTACCGTGCTAAAGGGCAGCTTGCCCTTTTTGCGGATCGGAACAAAGCCCACCCCCAATTCGTACGCCAGCACCGAGCCGATGATGAAGCCGCGCGCGTCCAGCCCGGCCACCACGCCGGGCCGCAGGGCCGGATCCATGTAGCGATGGACAAAGACGTCGATCAGGACGCGAAACACCTTGGGGTCTTGCAACAGCGGTGTGATGTCACGAAACAGCACCCCGGGCGCGGGCCAGTCGGGCACGGTGCGGATGTGAGACTTCAGATAGGCAGAGGTGTCCATGGCGGGTTCGGCGTTGGCGCTGGTGAACGGGGGCGGTTGCGCCGCCGCAGCAAGCCGCTGGGAACTGGCGTCGCAGCGCTCAGTCTACCGCTTTGTCCCAGCCAATCCCGGATAATCCGCACATGAATTTGCCTCCCCGTTTTGACCCGGCGCGCGCGCTGGCGCTGGCGCGCGAAACGCTGGAGATCGAAGCGCAGGCGGTGGCCGCCCTCGCTGAACGCGTCGATGCGGCGTTTGTGCGCGCGGTCGAGCTGGTGCTGCAATGCCGCGGCCGGGTGGTGGTGATGGGCATGGGCAAGAGTGGCCACATCGGGCGCAAGGTGGCTGCCACGCTGGCCTCGACCGGAACGCCGGCGCTGTTCGTGCATCCGGCCGAAGCCAGCCACGGCGACCTGGGCATGATCACCGCCGCCGACCTGGTGCTGGGCATCAGCAACAGCGGCGAAAGCGACGAGCTCAGCGCCCTCTTGCCGCTGATTAAACGCATGGGTGTGCCGCTGCTGGCGCTGACCGGGCAGCCCGACTCGACCCTGGGGCGCCACGCCAACGTGGTGCTGAATGCGGCGGTGCAAAAAGAAGCCTGCCCGCACAACCTGGCGCCTACTGCCAGCACCACTGCGCAGCTCGCGCTGGGCGACGCGCTGGCGGTGGCGCTGCTGGACGCGCGCGGCTTCAAGGCGCTTGACTTTGCCCGCTCACACCCCGGCGGCGCGCTCGGGCGCCGGCTGCTGACGCACGTCAGCGACGTCATGCGCGCCTTGCCCGAGGTGCCGCGCGTCGCGCCCGATGCCGACCTGATGGCGCTGATGCGCGAGATCAGCACCAAAGGCCTGGGCATGTGCGCCGTGGTGGAAAACGAACAACTGCTAGGCATTTTCACCGACGGCGACCTGCGCCGCCTGATAGAGAAATCGGGCAGCAGCGTCGATCTGCGTGCGCTGCGCGCGCAACAGGTGATGCACGCCAGACCGCACACCGTGCGCGCCGACGCCTTGGCGGTGCAGGCCGCTGAACTGATGGAAACGCACCGCATCACCAGTTTGCTGGTGCTCGACGATCAAGCGCGTCTGTGCGGCGCGCTCAATAGCAACGACCTGATGCGAGCCAAAGTCATATGACTTTTCCGAACGACGCCCCGACCCCGTTGCCCGTGCTGCGCCCGACGCTGACTTTTGCTCCCGAGCTGCTGCTGCGCGCGCAGCCGGTGCGGCTGGTTTTCTTCGACGTCGACGGTGTACTGACCGACGGCGGCCTGTACTTCAGCGAAGCCGGCGAGTCGATGAAGCGCTTTCACAGCCTGGACGGTCACGGCATCAAGCTGCTGCAGCGCGCCGGCATCACGCCGGCAGTGGTCAGCGGGCGCGACTCGCCGGCCTTGCGCACCCGCTTGCACGCGCTGGGCGTGCAACACCTTCAGTTGGGCACCGAAGACAAGTATCCGGCGGCGCAGGCCATTCTTGACCGGCTCGGACTGGGCTGGTCGGCCGCCGCCGCTATGGGTGACGACTGGCCCGATCTGCCGCTGCTGCGCCGCGCTCACCTGGCCTGCGCACCCGTCCAGGCCCACAGCGAAGTGCTGCGTCTGGCGCACTTTGTGACACAACGCCAGCCAGGGGCCGGCGCAGCGCGCGAATTGTGCGACCTGCTGCTGGTGGCCAGCGGCTGCTACGCGCGCGAACTCGAGGCCGCTGCCCGGTGAACCGCCCGTTCGCACTGTCGGCTGCGCTGGCGCGCTGGCCGCTGTCCAAGCTGATCGACCGGCTCACGATCTACCTTCCGGTGCTGCTCATGGGCCTGCTGGCGCTGGGTTCGTACGGCCTGCTCAGCCGCGCGCCCGAGCCCGGCGTGCCGCAGGCCGAGCGGGCACCCTCGCTGCAGCCGGACTACTTCATGCACCAGTTTTCCATCCAGCAATTCGACCCCGACGGTCAACTCAGGAGCGCGCTTTTTGGCGCCCAGGCGCGACACCACCCTGGCACCGATCGGATCGACATCGAGCAAGGGCGACTGCGCTCCCTAGGTCTGGACGGCGCACTCACCAGCGCCAGCGCCGAGCGCATCGTCAGCAACCGGACGCAGACCGAATTCCTGCTGCAGGGTAAGGTGCAACTGCTGCGCGAAGGCGGCCACGATGCAAGCGGCCTGGCGCTGCCACGGCTGGAACTGCGCGGCGAACAACTGCGCGTCTATACCGAGCCGCCGCGCCTGGTCTCCGCTCATCCAGTCTCGCTGTTGCGCGGCAAGGACTGGCTCAGCGCCGACACGCTGGACTATCAGGGCGATACGGGTTTGGCGCTGCTCAAGGGGCGCGTGCGCGCCGAACTGCAGCCGCCCTGAAGGCTGCCGCCATGCCGTCCATGCCGTCTGAGCCGCCCTCGCACCGCGCGCCGCTGGTCTTGATCACCGGCGCCTCCAGCGGCATCGGTCAGGCGCTGGCGACGCGCTACGCCCAGGCGGGCTACCGGCTGGCGCTGCTGGCCCGGCGCACCGCCCCGATGCAAGCCTGGGCCGACGTGCTTGGCCTGCCGGCCAGCCGCTTTCACCTCTACGGCGCCGACGTGACCGATTGCAGCAGCGTCATCGCTGCGGCACAGGCGTGTTTGCAAACCCAGGGCCTGCCCGAGGTGGTGATCGCCTGCGCCGGCATCAGCATCGGCATGGACAGCGCCGAGTGGGACGATCTGGAGGTGCTGGCGCGCACCTTTGCCACCAACAACGTAGGCCTGGCGGCCAGCTTTGCGCCGTTCATCAAGCCCATGTGCGTGCGCGGCAGCGGCACCCTGGTCGGCATCGCCAGCATCGCCGCCATTCGCGGCACGCCCGGCCACGGCGCCTACTGCGCCAGCAAGGCCGCCGTGGTGGCCTACTGCGAAAGCCTGCGCGGCGAGTTGCGCGGCAGCGGCGTGGCGGTGGTCACGCTGCTGCCCGGCTTTGTCGACACGCCGATGACGCGCGACAACCCCTTCCCCATGCCGTTTTTGCTGTCGGCCGACGCTTTTGCCAGCCGCGCCTTCAAAGCCATTGCGGCCCAGACCAGCTACCGCGTCATCCCCTGGCCCATGGGCCTGACAGCCAAGCTGCTGCGCCTGCTGCCCAACCCGTGGTTCGACCGCTTGTTGGCCTCCCACCCGCGCAAGCCGCGCCAGCGCAAACCGCCCGCCGGCGCCGGGCCTTGAATTTTCAATGACTCAGAACAAATGAAGTGAAAAAAAGGCCCTGCGGCCTTTTTTTACTTCGCCACCAGCACGTCGCCCGCCGCCTGAACCGGCGTCTTTGCCAACAGCACCCGCGAGCCGTGCCGATCCCGCGCCAGCAGCATGTACATGGTGGGCATCACAAAGAGGGTCAGCAGCGTGCTCAGGCTCATGCCGCCGCCTCAACTCAGCAGGCGCCAGGGCAGCACCTCGCCCGCGCGCAGCGGCTTGAGTTCGGCTTCACCGAGTGCAAAGCTTGACGGTGGCGTCCAGGACTCGCGCCGCAGCGTGATGGTGTCACGGTTGCGCGGCAGGCGGTAGAAATCGGCGCCGTGGAAACTGGCAAACCCCTGCAGCTTGTCGAGCGCGCCGGCGTGGTCGAACACCTCGGCGTACATCTCAATGGCGGCGTGCGCGGTGTAGCAACCGGCGCAGCCACTGGCGTGCTCCTTGAGGTGCGCCGGGTGCGGCGCGCTGTCGGTGCCCAGAAAGTACTTGCTTGAGCCGCTGGTGGCGGCGTTGACCAGCGCTTGGCGGTGCGCCTCTCGTTTGAGCACCGGCAGGCAGTAGTAATGCGGTCGAATGCCGCCGCTGAAGATGGCGTTGCGGTTGTAGAGCAGGTGGTGAACGGTGATGGTGGCAGCCAGATAGGCGTCAGCCGCGCCGACGTACTGCACCGCCTCTCGGGTAGTGATGTGTTCCAGCACCATCTTGAGTTCGGGGAAATCACGCCGCAAGGGGATCAGGTGGCGCTCGATGAACACCGCCTCACGGTCAAACAGGTCAATGTCAGCGCTGGTGACTTCGCCGTGCATCAGCAGCAGCAGGCCGGCGCGCTGCATCGCTTCCAGCGTTTTGTAGGTCTTGCGCAGGTCGGTCACGCCGGCGTCGCTGTTGGTGGTGGCACCGGCCGGGTAGAGTTTGACGGCGACCACGCCGGCGTCGCGGGCACGCTCGATCTCCTGCGGCGCCAGCAGATCGGTCAGGTACAGCGTCATCAGCGGCTCAAAACTCAGACCGGCGGGGACAGCGGCGCGGATGCGTTCGCGATAGGCGCTGGCCTGCGCCGCGGTGGTCACCGGCGGGCGCAGGTTGGGCATGATGATGGCGCGTGCGAACTGGGCCGCCGTGTGGGGCACCACGGTTTGCAGCGCCGCGCCGTCGCGCACGTGCAAATGCCAGTCATCTGGTCGGGTGATGGTCAGGGTGTCGGGGGCGGGCGTGGTGTTCATGCTCAGATTGTCGCAAAAACACACCAGCCCGCAGCAGCGCTCAAGCGCGCCCGCTGCGCTTGCTCGCTGGCACCTGCATCGGCCAGGCCAGTAGCAGCCAGACCAGCATGGCCGCTGCGCAAACGGCAAACAGACCGCCGGGGCCGTGCGCCTGCACCAGCCAGCCACCGAGTGCGCCGCCCAGAAAAAATCCGATCGACTGCAAGGTGTTGTAGACCCCAAGCGCCGCTCCGCGCGCGTGCATCGGCGCCAGCTTGGACACCAGGCTGGGCTGGCTGGCTTCCAGCGTGTTAAAGCCGATGAAAAAAACGAACAGCAGCAAACCCAGGCTCCACAGACCGGGCAGCGCGCCGCCGGGCGCAACCAGCCACCACAGACCCAGTTGAACCAGCAAAATCAGGCCAATGGCGGCCAGAAATACGGCGCGCAGGTGGCCGCGCCGCTCCATCGGGAACAGCACGCCGCCCATCACCAGCAGCGAGGCCAGCACGGCCGGCAGATAGACCAGCCAGTGATCGATCTGGGCCAGCCCGGCCTGCAGCAGCAGCGCTGGCACCGCCATCCACATCGCCAGTTGCACCGCGTGCAAAACGAACACGCCCAGGTTCAGGCGCAGCAAGCCAGCGTGGCGCAGCACCTCACGCATGCCGCTATCGCGCCGCTGGGCGCGGGGCTGGGGCCTGGGTGGCTCGGGCGGTGCAACCCAGATCACGACTGCGATGCCGAGCAAGGCCAGCGCGCAAGTGAGGACGAAAATGCCCGACAAACCGATCCAGGCCGCCAGCGGTGGCGCCAGCGCCAGCGAGAGCGCAAACATGAGCGCGATGCTGGCCCCCACCACCGCCATCGCCTTGGTGCGCACACCGTCGCGCGTGACGTCGGCCAAAAAAGCGGTGACGGCGGCCGAAATCGCGCCCGCGCCTTGCAGGGCGCGGCCAATGGTCAGCCAAGTCAGGTCTGGCGCCCAGGCCGCCAGCGCGCTGCCCAGCGCGAACAGCAGCAAGCCGGCGATGATCACGGGCTTGCGGCCCAAACGGTCGGCCGCCAGGCCAAACGGAATTTGCAGCAGGGCCTGCGTCAGGCCGTACAAGCCCATGGCCAGACCGACCCGGGCCGCGTCGTCCCCGCCAGGCAGGCGCGACGCCTCCAGCGCAAACACCGGCAACACCAGAAACAGGCCGAGCATGCGCAGCGCAAAAATCGACGCCAGCGCCCCGCTGGCGCGCCGCTCGGCCGCCGTCATGCGGGTCGCGTCAAGATCGGTGACGCCGGACATGGCGGCAGGTGGGACGGAAGTTAACGACACAGAGCCGGAACCGAAAAGGAATGGAACGAAGCGTCGTATTGTGCGCCAAAGCCACAGCGGCTCAGGCTGTGGCCCGGCTTGCAAGCCGGGTGCGTCGCGGCCTCATGCAAGCAGATAAACCAACAGGCCACGCCGTTACAAGCAGGCGAGTGAGATTCGAGATATACTGTCACCAGTATTTAAAGTGAGCCTCAGCCACGAGGCGTCCCCCTTTTTCAGCCTGCAAACTTAAGGTGAATTCATGCTGCGTTTCGATCTACCCCAAGTCTGGTCCAACGTCATTCGTTGGGAAGCCTTTCTCACGTTTGTCATTTGCTGCGTTTCTCTGCTGGTGGGTTTTGCCTGGCTGCTGCCCCTGCTGACCGTGCAAGGTTTTGTGCGCGGCTTCATCGGCCACCAGCACTGCCCGCTGCACCGGGTGTGGCGCAAGCTGTTCGAGGCGCGTCAGTGGGGCGGCAAAAAAGAAGACGCCGGTGCCAAAATGTTTGCCAACAAGCTGCTGTTCCTGGCCAGCGGCATTTCCTTCACCCTGTTTATGCTGGGCAGCCCGCTGTGGATCGTGCCGTGCATCGCGCTGGTGATTTTTTCTTTCATGGAGTGGGCTTTTTCCTACTGCGCGGCCTGCTCGGCGTACGGTGTGTGGTATCGCAAGTTTCCGCCGAAAATGGGCTGATGCCTGCAATGAAAGAGCGGTGCGGGCAAGCGCGCCGTTTGGGCTGGGATATTCGACAGGCTCAGG
>BBPD01000415.1_pt1 | contig 26082 bp, 22 predicted proteins | sample 1344911 | NCBI WGS metagenome assembly BBPD01 (sample SAMD00019088, study PRJDB2971) | groundwater metagenome | biome: freshwater biome; feature: mineral spring; material: ground water | place: USA: CA, Sonoma | collected 2011-09 | depth surface m
CGTATTCCGGGCGTGAGCAGATACCAAATTTGTAGCAAAAACAAACAACCAAGCCGCGCGGGCTGAGGGAGCCCCCACGGGGGCGGACGGGCAGACCAGCGCGCAGGGCTGGTGCCGCGCAGCGGCGAAGCACAAGGGTGGGCGGGGGCACACACCACATGACTGGCCGTAGGCCACTGACCAATGCACAGGTGCCACGACAACCACAAGGGCGCGCAGACGGCGGCGCGTAGGGCGTGCCAACGACCGGGAAGCGCCGACGGCTGTGCGACCGACTCCAGCGAAGGCCACTTTGCATAACGCCTGTCAGTGCCATAGAACTCCTTTTGGCGGTATGTGGGTTTGCAGAATCTGCAAGTACCGCCAAATATGCTACTTCTTTGGCGGTATGTCATGTTACCGCTTGAAACCCTATGAGGCAAAGAAAAACCCGCTGTAGCTCTAAGCAACGCGGGTTTTGAGGTGTAGTGACACGTCCTAAAACGGTCGAATGGTGCGGCTGGCGGGGATCGAACCCACGACCCTTGGCTTCGGAGGCCAATACTCTATCCACTGAGCTACAGCCGCAGCGCTGGATGCAGCCACGCATTCTCGCACAAAGCGGCCCTCAGGCGCCTGGGCGCAGTGCGCGGCGGCACTGCACCGCTTCGGCCACGTGGCCCACGCCGACGCCGTGCGCTGCAGCCAGGTCGGCAATGGTGCGTGCCACGCGCAGCACGCGGTGGGTGCTGCGCGCACTCCAGCCAAACCGGGTTGCGGCGCTGTGGAGAAACTGCAGCGCTGCCGCATCGGCATGCACGTGTTGTTCCAGCAGCAAACCCGCCAGCGCCTGATTGGAATGACCTTGGCGCGCCTGGGCGCGCTGGCGCGCGCTGCACACGCGCTCGCGCACCAGCGCGCTGGACTCTGCGGCGCCGCTGCGCAGCAATTCTTCGGGCTGCAGGGTCGGTACCTCGATGTGCAGGTCGATACGGTCAAGCAGCGGCCCACTGAGCCGGCCCTGGTAGCGCGCAATCTGCTCAGGCGTGTCGCGGCAAGCCTTGCTAGGATGTCCAAGAAAGCCGCAGGGGCAGGGATTCATGGCGGCTATGAGCTGGAAGCGGGCCGGAAATTCGCTTTGCCTGGCCGCGCGCGAAATGCGGATCATCCCGTTTTCCAATGGCTCGCGCAGGGCTTCGAGCGCCGCACGCGCAAATTCGGGAAATTCATCCAGGAACAACACGCCATGGTGCGCAAGCGATATTTCTCCTGGCCGCGGCGGCGAACCACCACCGACCAGAGCCACCGCACTGGCGCTGTGATGGGGTGCGATGGTCGGGCGCTGACCCCAGCGCTCGAGGCTAAAGCGTCCGGCCAGCGAGCTCACGGCTGCTGATTCGAGTGCTTCGCTGCTGCTCATGGCTGGCAGCAAGCCGGCAAAGCGCTGCGCCAGCATCGACTTGCCCGAACCCGGCGGGCCTACCAGCAAGAGGCTGTGGCCGCCGGCAGCGGCAATTTCCAGCGCCCGGCGCGCACCTGCTTGGCCTTTGACGTCGGCCAAGTCGGCATAAACCGGCGCCTGGGCGTTCGGTGCCACTGTCAACTGCTGCCAGCCAGCGTCTGCGCCAGCAGGTGGGTCTGCGGCGCCCGCCTGCTCAGGCAGGAAGCGCGCCACCACGTCGAGCAGGTGGCGCGCACGGTAGACCTGCGCCTGCGGTACCAGCGCGGCTTCTTCGGCGCTGCCACACGGCAGCACCAGGCGCAGCGGCAACGGGTGCGCTTGCTGGTTTTTTTCGGCGTCACGGTGCAAAGCCAGGCTCATCGCCAGCGCTCCACGCACTGGGCGCAATTCGCCGCCCAGTGAGAGTTCGCCGGCAAATTCCCAACCCTGCAGCCGAGCGGTGCTGATTTGGCCACTGGCGGCCAAAATACCGAGCGCAATCGGCAGGTCGAAGCGGCCCGAGTCTTTGGGCAGATCGGCCGGGGCCAGGTTGACGGTGATGCGCTTGTTGTTGGGAAAGTCCAACCCGGCATTGGCAATTGCCGAGCGCACGCGCTCGCGCGCTTCCTTCACCTCGGTGTCGGCCAGTCCTACCAGCGTAAAACTGGGCAAGCCATTGGCTAAGTGCACCTCCACTTGCACCGGCCGCGCCTCCAAGCCAAGCAAGGCCCGGCTGTGTACCCGCGACAGACTCATGCGATCAAGCCCCTTTTTTGGTGCGCATACCCACAGACCAGTTTTTGTCGACCAATGATGCACTTGTTTGGTGCTTCGCACCAAGACGTAACAAACCACCGGTTGCAGCGCTGGTCTTGATCATGACACAGACCGCGTTGACAGTCCGACTTGAGAACTGGGAGCCTGAGGAGCTGACAGACAGGCTTCCCATCTTACGGGGTGGGTTGCAGCAGATGAAAACCAGACGAGGCCAAATATCTGGCACGGTTCATGCTGACCAAGCCAGTGCTTGCTTTCGTCCCCTCGTTGTAGCAACGGTCTGGGCCCCTGTCTTATTGTTTCAAGGAATCTGAACATGAAAATGGTTACCGCCATCATCAAACCGTTCAAGCTGGACGAGGTGCGCGAAGCACTCTCTGGCATGGGCGTGCAAGGCATCACAGTCACCGAGGTGAAGGGTTTTGGCCGCCAAAAAGGGCACACCGAGTTGTATCGCGGCGCCGAGTACGTGGTCGATTTTCTGCCCAAGGTGAAGATCGAGGCCGCCGTGGGCGAAGAGTTGGTCGAGCGTGTCATAGAGGCCATCGAAGCAGCGGCACGCACCGGCAAAATCGGAGACGGCAAGATTTTTGTCACCTCGCTAGAGCAGGTGGTGCGCATACGCACCGGTGAAACAGGCAAGGATGCGCTTTGAGCGCAGCCCCTGAGTCGCACACGTCAAGAAAGATCAAGATCATGAAAAAATTCTTAGCCAAATTGTTTCTGGGCCTGGGCCTGGCCCTGGGCGGCCTGGGCGCCATGGCACAGACCGTCCCTGCCGAGACCGCGCCGCTTGCCGAGACCGCGCCGCTTGTTGCCGCGCCCGCCGTCGAAGCCACTCCCGCTTTGGCCGCGCCCGACGCCCCAGCCCTTGCAGCACCCACGCTGGTCGTTGAGCCGGCGCCAGCGGAGGCTGCACCCACCGTGGACAAGGGCGATGTGGCCTGGATGATGATTGCCACGGCTTTGGTCATCATGATGATCATTCCCGGCCTGGCCTTGTTCTATGGCGGCATGGTGCGCAGCAAGAACATGCTGTCGGTCTTGATGCAGGTAATGACCGTGTTCTCGCTCATCATGGTGCTGTGGGTGCTGTACGGCTACAGCCTGACCTTCAGCGGTGAGGGGCTGATCATCGGCAATCTGGACAAGGTATTCCTGCTGGGAGTCACGCCTGATTCGCTCGCCGCCACCTTCACCGCTGGCGTGATGATTCCCGAATTCATCTTCATCGCTTTTCAAGCCACCTTTGCCGGCGTCACCTGCGCACTGATTGTGGGTGCGTTTGCCGAGCGCATGAAATTCAGTGCCGTGCTGTTGTTTTGCGCTCTGTGGTTCACCTTCAGCTACATCCCAATCGCGCACATGATCTGGGGCGCCGGCGGCTACTTGTTTGAAAAGGGCAAGCTCGACTTTGCCGGTGGTTCGGTGGTTCACATCAACGCGGCCATTGCCGGCTTGGTGGGTGCTTACATGCTGGGCAAACGCATCGGTTATGGCAAGGAAGCCATGACGCCGCACAGCCTGACGCTGACCATGTTGGGTGCTTCGTTGCTGTGGGTGGGTTGGTTTGGCTTCAACGCCGGCTCCAACCTGGAAGCCACGGGGGGTGCCACGCTGGCTTTTATCAACACGCTGGTGGCCACCTCGGCTGCGGTGCTGGCCTGGTGCATCGGTGAGGCCTTGTTCAAAGGCAAGGCCTCGATGTTGGGTGCGGCGTCCGGCGCTGTGGCAGGTCTGGTGGCTATCACGCCGGCTTGTGGTTATGTCGGCCCTATGGGCGCCATTGTGATCGGACTGCTGTCTGGCTTCCTGTGCCTGTGGGGTGTCAATGGATTGAAGAAGATGCTGGGCGCCGATGACTCGCTGGATGTCTTTGGCATCCACGGTATCGGCGGCATTCTCGGCGGCTTGCTGACCGCGGTTTTTTCGGCCGCTTCGCTCGGAGGCATCAAGGGCGGTGATTACGCCATCGGCAGCCAATTGATGGTGCAGGCCGAAGGCATCGTCATCACCTTGGTCTGGTCTGGCGTGGTGGCCTTCGCCGCCTACAAGGTAGTCGATTTGGTACTGGGTCTGCGAGTCTCGGAAGAAGCCGAACGCGAAGGTCTGGACATCAGCTCGCACGGCGAATCGGCCTACTCACGCTGAGTTTTTATGCTCCACGCGGGGCCGTGTGCAAGCTTAGAGCTGCACGCGGCCCAGCGATTCACCCGCGCTACCCAGTGTCGAACTTGGGGAACGCGGGTTTTTTGCTTGCGCCAGCGGCACGAAACCGCGCAGAAAAAGCCTATCGGACAGTTAATATGGCGGTCATGATTGCAAGCCCAACCGATCGCCCTGAGCCTTTGATTGATCAAGTCCGCGCGGCAGCGGCCAGCCGCTCGCCGCTGCGCATCGTCGGGGGCAACAGCAAATCTTTCTACGGCCAAGCTACGCCGGGTCAGGTGCTCGATACCCGCCTCTGGCGCGGCATCACCAGCTACGAGCCAAGTGAGCTGGTGGTCACAGCGCGCGCCGGCACGCCGCTGGTTGAACTGGAAGCGCTGCTGGCCACACAAGGCCAATATCTGCCCTTCGATCCACCGCATTACGGCCCTGACAGCACCGTTGGCGGTATGGTTGCTGCTGGACTGTCCGGCCCAGCGCGCGCCAGTGTGGGCAGCGTGCGTGACTTCGTGCTCGGGGTGCAACTTATCAACGGCAGCGGCGAGTGGCTGACTTTTGGCGGTCAGGTGATTAAAAATGTCGCCGGCTACGACGTCAGCCGCCTCATGGTCGGCTCAATGGGAACGCTGGGCGTAGTCACCGATGTCTCGCTCAAGGTGCTGCCGCTGCCGCTGGCCGAGGCCACACTGGTGTTTTCTCTACCCCAGCACGAAGCGCTCGAACAGTTGCACCGCTGGGGCGCCCAGCCGCTGCCACTCAACGCCAGTTGCTGGGTCCGGGACGCCAGCCAGCCGGACGCGCCCGAACTCTTGTTCGTGCGCCTGCGCGGTGCACGGGCAGCGGTGCAGTGGGCTGTTGATCGCATCTGCCGTGAAGCCGGTGGTGGGCAGCGCATAGACAATGCCCAGGCTGGGGCCGATTGGGCCGCCTGCGCCGATCAGCGTTTGCCTTTTTTTAGACCTGCGCAGCTTGAGTCAGCCGATCAGACGGATCGCTCGCTGTGCCTGTGGCGCCTGTCGGTGCCGGCCACGGCGCCCGTATTGCACTTGCCCGGTCCGCTGGCGGCAGCGCCGCAGATGATCGAGTGGCACGGTGCGCAACGCTGGCTCTGGGCCTCTTTTTCTGCAGCGGCCGAGTTGCGCGCTGCTGCTGCCGCAGTAGGCGGCCACGCTTGCTTGTTTCGCGCTGGCGCCGACGGCGCAGCCGACGTGCCGCGCTGGGACCGCCAAAGCCCCACACTGGCGGCCATAGAGCAGCGCTTGCGCGCTTGCTTCGACCCATTCAGCATTTTTAACCCGGGCCGCATGATTTGAACCCGGCGCTTTCGCAGGGGCGATAGGCCTGATTTTCACCAGCAGTTTGCACGTACCAGGAGTTTGCATGATCCAGCATATTTTCACCGTTCATGGAATGACCTGCAGCCATTGCGAAAAAGCAGTCATCGACGCCATTCGCAAGCTCGATCCGCAGGCCCAGGTGCGGATCGAGCGCACGCAAAACCGGGTCGAGGTGGATAGCGAGCTCGCGCGCGAGACATTGCTGGCTGCAATTGAGGAGGAAGGCTATCGGGTGGCGGCATGACTGCACGACAGCCTGCCTTTTGTGATATGGTGCCCAAGATTTTCAAGCCAAATGGCTTGATATGCGTCAAAATCTGAACCAAATTTGACCGTAAGCTGCCCTGATATGGAATTCGACCTCATCATCATCGGCGCTGGGCCAGCGGGTCTTGGTCTGGCGCGTGCTTTGCGTGGCAGCGCTTTGCGTATTTGTTTGGTCGAACAACAAGCGCTGCACGCGCTGCAGCAGCCTGATTTCGATGGTCGGGAAATTGCGCTCACCCAGCACAGCGCGTCGCTGTTGCGCCAGTTTGGTATCTGGGCGCTGCTGGGCGCGCAGCACATCGCGCCACTGAAAGACGCGCTTGTAATCGACGGTGACCGCGCCTCGGCGCAGGCGCGCATGTGTATCAGCCAGCGCTTGAGTGCTGCGCCCGAACTCGGTTATCTGGTGGGCAACCACCACATCCGCCGTGCCTCTTTTGCGGCCGCCCTGGCCGCTGCCGACGAGCTTGGCGCGCCACCCGAATTGCGCTGTAATGAACGCGTCTGCCATGTGTACAGCGACGCACAGGCCGCCTACGTCAAGTTGGCCAGTGGGCAAACGCTGCGGGCTCGTTTGGTCGTGGCAGCCGATAGCCGCCACTCCTTGAGCCGGCGTGCGATGGGCATTGCGGCCGACATGCACGACTACGGTCGCAGCATGCTGCTGTGCAACATGACGCACGAGCGGGCGCACGATCAAACCGCCTGGCAGTGGTTTGGCCACGGTCAGACGCTGGCTTTGTTGCCCATGAACCCCTGTCCCGAATCCGGCTTGGCGCGTTCTTCGGTCGTGCTCACCTTGCCTCAGCGTGATCTGACGGCTTTGCTGGACTTGCCTGACGACGCATTCAACGCAGCCATGGTGCAGCGTTTTGAGGGACGCCTAGGAGCCATGACGGTGACGAGCAGCCGCCATGTCTACCCTTTGGTCGGTGTCTGGGCGCGCCACTTGGTGGCACAGCGCTTTGCCGTGGTAGGTGACGCCGCAGTAGGCATGCACCCAGTAACCGCACATGGTTTCAATCTGGGTCTGCGCAGCATTGAAACGCTCTCTGGCTTGCTCATCAAGGCCTTGCGCAAGGGACAAGACATCGCTGCGCCTGTTTTGCTCGAGCGCTACCAGCGCCGCCACCAGTGCGACAGCCGTGGCCTGTTTTTTGCCACCCATGCGGTGGCTACGCTTTACACGCGCGAACAGGCGCCAGCGCGCTTGTTGCGTCAGGCTTTGTTGCACCTGGGCGAGCGCTGCACACCCTTCAAGCGTGCCTTGGCTGCCAGCCTGACTGGTTGAACCGATTTTCATTTTCAAGCGCTAAGCTGGTGCGGTACGCACCACAGCAGATGCAGGCGCTTGTTCTGCCTCGTTCGCTCGCTTTGCAGCAGCGACCGTTCATTTTCATTGTTTTTCAGGATTTCTGATGGACAAACACTACCTCAGCCCTTTGTTTCAACCTGAATCGATTGTCATATTTACGGGCAATCCAGATCAAGTCGAACAGCAAACCGCTTGCGCAAACACGCTGTCGCAAGCCTTGCGCGCGCAGCGTTTCAGCGGCACTCTGACTTTTCTGGACATTCATACCAGCGGCACCTTGGCTGATTTGGCCCATACCCGTGCCGATCTGGCCATCATTGCCTTGCCGCCCACGCAAGCAATCGAGGCACTGGAGGTGGCCGGCCGAATCAAATGCCGCGCCGCTTTGGTGTTAGGTGATGGCATTGCGGTTAAGCAGGCAGCGGAACTGCGCCGGGTGGCGCAGTTACACGGCATGTATCTGCTGGGCCCCAACAGCACCGGCTTGCAACGGCCCAGTTGCGGCCTCAACGCCAGTGTGTCCGGGCCCTTGGTCAGCAACGGTTCTTTGGCCCTGGTGTCGCAGTCGGGCGCACTCACGGCTTCCATTCTGGATTGGGCGGGTCAGAACGCGGTGGGTTTTTCCACCGTCGTCACCATTGGCAAAAATGCTGCCGTAGATATCGATCAGGTGCTCGACTTTTTGGCTTCAGACGCCAAAACACACAGCATCGTGATCTATTTGGAAGGTATTTCCAACGCCCGCCGTTTCATGAGTGCTCTGCGTGCTGCCGCCAGTATCAAACCGGTGGTGGTGCTCAAGGCCGGTCGCAAACGGGCCGGTAATCTGGCGGCAAAAACCCATAGTGGGGCCATCGTTGGCAGCGACGATGTGTTCGAGGCCGCGCTGCGTCGTGCTGGCGCGGTACGGGTGCGCTCATTCGTCGAATTGTTCTCTGCTGCCAAATGCCTGGCTTCTCGCTACTTGCCGGTGGGTCGGCGCCTGGCCATCATCACCAACGGCGGCGGCCCTGGTGTGCTGGCAGCCGACTGGATCAGCGAAATCGGGCTCGAGCTCGGCCGCCTTTGTGCCGAGAAGGTGCTGGCACTGCAGCCCAAATTGTCTGAGCTTGCTTCCCTGTCCGATCTGATAGACCTCGGTGAAGAAGCCAGCCCGGCACACTACCAAGCCGCTATCGAAGCGGCGACTTCGGATTCGACAATAGACGGTGTGCTGGTGGTGCATTCACCTAAGCCCGGGGTCGATGCGGTAGAAGTTGCGCGTGTCTTGACGAACCAAAAAGCCCGTCAGAGCAAACCCTTGTTGTGTTGCTGGATGGGCGATATTTCTGTTCTGCAAGGACGCATTGAACTCAACAACGCCAACATCCCGAGTTTTCGCACCCCGGAAGCTGCTGTGGGGGCATTTGGCAATATAGCCAACTTCTATCAGAACCAACAACTGCTGCAACAAACGCCTTCACCCTTATCGAGTCTGGCGCAACCAGATATTGAGGGTGCACGTCTGCTGATTGAAAACGTCTTGTCCGAGCGGCGCAAGGTGCTGACTGAAATGGAGTCCAAAGCCTTGCTGTCGACTTTTCACATACCCGTGACCCAGACCATTTTGGCGCGTAACTCCAATGAAGCCATGATGATAGCGAGCCAACTGGGTTATCCGGTGGCGCTCAAGATCGACTCACCCGACATCAATCACAAATCTGATGTCGACGGCGTGGTGTTGAACGTTTTGAACGCCGTCGACGTGCGCGACAGTTACAACCAGATGATCCAGTCTGTTGGCCGCTGGCAACCCTCTGCGCGAATCAACGGCATCACGATCCAGAAAATGGCGAACAGCAAACGCGGGCGCGAAATCAACATCGGTCTGGTGACCGACGACATTTTTGGTCCGGTGATTGCTTTTGGTGCCGGCGGCACCATGATAGAGCTCATCAACGACCGTACCATGGAGCTGCCTCCGCTGAATCAATTTTTGGCACGTCGACTGATTGAACGTTCGCGTGTGGCAGAAACACTGGGTGATTGGCGCGGCGCCAACGCCATCAACCGCGAGGCACTCGAGCGCGTGTTGCTGCGGGTTTCAGAGATGGTGTGCGAGCTGCCACAACTGCGCGAAATGGACATCAACCCCATCATCGTTGATCAAAACGGTGCGGTAGCGGTCGATGCACGCATCGTTGTCGACAGCGCACCCACCACGGCGCGCAACTACGCACACCTGGCCATCCTACCCTATCCAGCGCGTTACGAGCAGGTCTGGCCGCTGCGTGGTGGGGGTTCGTACACCATTCGACCGATTCACCCGGACGACGCTCAAATGCTGCAAGAACTCATGCGCAGCCTTTCCTCCGAGACACGTTACTTTCGTTTCATCTCCAGCGCACGAGAACACTCACCTGCCATGCTCTCACGTCTGACACTGATTGACTACGACCGTGAAATGGCCTTGGTGGCGATTTACCGGGAAATCAAGCAAGATGAAAACGCCTCTACCACGACGGTAGATCGCATCGTGGGCGTCTCGCGTTACATCACCAACCCCGATAAAACCAGTTGTGAATTTTCGCTCGTGGTGGCTGATGATTTTGCTGGCAAGGGTTTAGGCGCGCGTCTGATGCTCAGCATCATGGAAGAAGCGCGCGACAAAGGACTTTCAGCGATTGAAGGCCTGGTGTTGGCAAACAACTCCGGCATGTTGAAGTTGATGAAAAGTCTGGGTTTTTCTATCACAACTTATGGTGAAGACCCCGATTTTAAGTGGGTTTCTCGCTATTTGTAAAATGTTACACATTTAATTACACAAATTAAGGTTTTAAAACTTGTCGCCGTCTGAGGGGCTGCTTCTCTCTCTTTATCTTGATGTCTCTAATTCAAAATAGCAGTAGTAGTAGGCTTCGTCTTTTTTGAGGAAAAGTCTGTTTTTTTGTTTTCTGGCAACAAGTTAGCACCTTACAAAAGCTGTGTTCGAGCGTGCAGTGCGAAGGCGGTGAAATGGGGATAAGATTTGTTTTTCCATTTTTCTGTGGATAACATGAGAGATATCATAAAGTTATCCACATAGTTGTTGAAAATTTTTCGTTTTGCGCCTGTTTGAAGTCTATAAATCAAGCTGTTTTGCTAAAATGCTCCCCTTCACCGCGCTGGGTGCTTGTTTTTCTTGCTGCACAGGCCGGTAGTCACCGGACTATTTTTTGGTTTTTTGCGTCCACTACCCTATGTCGGTTGCTCTGACTGCCCAAAAGCCTGTCACGTTTGAGATCAAGAGTGCCAACCTGTCGCTGGTGGCGCTGCTGCTTAAGACGTCCGACATCGGTCGCCTGAGTCAAGAATTCAAGCAGCGTTTCAATGACCTGCCCGATTTTTTTGATAACGATCCCCTGCTGATCGATCTGCATTTTTTGCAGGCCGCAGAGCCCGCGGTTCAGATCGACTTCCCCGCTTTGCTAGACTTGTTGCGCCAACACCGGCTCAAGCCACTGGTGGTGCGTTCTGGCAGCCCGGCGCAGATGGCGCAAGCCTTGGCTGGTGGCTTGGTTTGTGCACCCGAAGTCAGCGGCCAGCGGCGTGTTGAGCCGCTGGCTTCGCTTGCACCGTCCAGCATGGCAGACGCGCCGCTTGCAGCGCCCACGCCGCAGCCTGCCTTTCCTGCCAGCGCCTTGGTGATTGATAAACCCTTGCGGTCGGGGCAGCAGGTTTATGCGCGCGGGCGCGATCTGGTGCTGCTGTCCATGGTCAATCCAGGCGCCGAAGTGATTGCCGATGGCCATATTCACGTCTACGCGCCGCTGCGCGGCAAGGCGATGGCGGGTGCACGCGGCAACACCGAGGCACGTATTTTTGCGCTGTCCATGGCGCCTGAGTTGCTTTCTATTGCTGGCATTTATCGCACCAGCGAGGTGTCTTTACCGCAGACGGTGTTGGGTTTGGCTGCGCAAGTGCGCTTGCAAAGTGGCCATGAGGGCGACAAGCTGATTGTCGAGCGCCTGAGCACATAAACCCGTTCCGATCGGTTCGACCATACTTTTCTATCGAAAAGAAATTTTTACATGAGCAAAATCGTCGTCGTGACTTCAGGCAAGGGTGGTGTGGGAAAGACCACCACCAGCGCCAGTTTTTCTGCAGGTCTGGCTTTGCGTGGACATAAAACTGCCGTGATCGACTTCGATGTCGGCCTGCGCAACCTCGATCTGATCATGGGTTGCGAGCGCCGCGTGGTGTACGACCTGATCAACGTGATCCAGGGCGAGGCCAATCTGAATCAAGCGCTGATCAAGGACAAACAGTGCGACAAGCTGTTCGTCTTGGCGGCCAGCCAGACCCGAGACAAGGAAGCCTTGAGCCAGCAAGGCGTATACCAGGTGCTGTGCGACTTGGCCGACATGGGGTTTGATTACATTGTTTGTGATTCGCCAGCAGGCATCGAAACCGGTGCCTTGATGGCGATGCACTACGCCGACGAGGCGCTGGTTGTCACCAACCCCGAGGTTTCCAGCGTGCGCGATTCCGACCGCATTCTCGGCATGTTGAGCAGCAAGACCCAGCGTGCGATCGATGGCCGCGAACCGATCCGGGAACACCTGCTCATCACACGCTACAACCCGGCACGCGTGGCCGAAGGGCAGATGCTTTCGCTGCAAGACATACAGGACATTTTGCGCATCAGACTCATCGGTGTGATTCCCGAGAGTGAAAGCGTGCTGACGGCTTCCAACCAGGGTCTGCCGGCGATTCACTTAAAAGGCACCGAAGTGGCCGAGGCTTACGCCGACGTGGTCGAGCGATTTTTGGGTGCAGAAAAACCGCTGCGTTTCATCGATGCGGAAAAAATCGGCTTCTTCCAGCGCGTGTTTGGAAGGAAGTAAGCCGATGTCTTTACTGTCCTTCTTGCTGGGTGAGAAAAAAAAGACGGCCAGCGTTGCCAAAGAGCGCTTGCAGATCATCCTGGCGCACGAGCGCAGCGGGCGCAGCGCCGCGCAGCCCGACTACCTGCCTGCGCTGCAGCGAGAACTGGTTGCCGTGATCAGCAAGTACGTGCGCATCAACCCGGACGACATCAAGGTGCAACTGGATCGCCAGGATAACCTGGAAGTGTTGGAAGTCAAGATCGAGCTGCCGGATCGAAAATAAAGCGCTGCCAGCGCATAGCAGCGTAGCATGCTATATTAGTCGGCTGGTCTTGACTGAGCATTGGCGCCCGAGGTCTCCATTCCAGCGGCACGTGCAAGGGCTCACCGACCGTACCAGTGCTCTGCTTCATGTGCTTGGCGCGCTGGGCAGAGTAGCAAACCCTAATGAACCCTCCCGGTTCAAGGCACCGAAACGGTCAAGCAGGAACAAGGTCGGCCTGACAGGCGGGTATGCAGCCGTTTTTCCGCGCGCCTTCCCCACCCGATTCGTTTTTGCATTCAGATCCCAAGCACAGGAGCCGTACATGGCCAAGGAAGAATTGATAGACATGATGGGCATCGTCAACGAGGTGCTGCCCGATACGCGTTTTCGCGTCACGCTGGACAACGGGCATCAGTTGATTGCTTATTCAGCCGGCAAGATGAAAAAGAACCACATACGCATTTTGGCAGGTGATCGCGTTTCGCTCGAACTCTCGCCCTACGACTTGAGCAAGGGACGGATCAATTTTCGTCACATCGAGGGACGTGGCCCGTCGGCACCGCGCAAGCCGCGCTGAGTGCGACGGGCGCAAGCGCAAGCGCAGCCCGTCCAACCGCAAGCCGTCGCAGACTTATGCGCACGCGTTTGTGCCGTGGCACCGATTCAGCAGCGCTTGCGCCGGGCCCGCACCGCAGCGGCCAATTGTTCCAGCACCGGCACGGTTTGCTCGAAGCTGATGCAGGCGTCGGTCACGCTGACGCCGGGCTGCAGCGGCTGGCCTGGCACGATGTCTTGCCGGCCCTCTTGCAAATGGCTCTCTAGCATCAGCCCCATGATGCGGGCGTCTCCTGCGGCCACCTGTGCCGCTACCTGTGCCGCCACCTCGATTTGTTTGCGGTGCTGCTTGCTGCTGTTGGCGTGCGAGACGTCGATCATAAGCTGTTCGCGCAGTCCAGCCGCTTGCAATAGAGCGCAAGCGCTCTGGACATCAGCGGCACTGTAGTTGGGCTGCTTGCCGCCGCGCAGGATAAGGTGGCAGTCTGGGTTGCCTCGGGTCTCGAAAATAGCGGTCTGACCCATCTTGGTCATGCCCATGAAGGAGTGCGCGGCCTGTGCTGCCAGCAGCGCATCGACCGCCACTTTCACGTTGCCGTCGGTGCCGTTTTTGAATCCGACCGGACACGACAAACCGCTGGCCAGTTGGCGGTGGCTTTGGCTTTCGGTGGTGCGCGCGCCGATGGCGCCCCAGCTCACCAAGTCGCTGATGAATTGCGGTGAGAGCAGATCCAAAAACTCGGTCGCTACCGGCAGACCCAGTGCCAGCACCTCGAGCAGCAGCGTGCGCGCCAACTCCAGGCCTTCATTGATGGCAAAGCTTCCGTCCAGGTGTGGGTCGTTGATATAACCTTTCCAGCCCACGGTGGTGCGTGGTTTTTCGAAATAGACCCGCATCACCAGCAGCAAATCGTCTTGCAGCACATCGGCTTGCCATTTGAGCAGCCGTGCGTAATCCATGGCTTGTTGATGTTGGTGGATCGAACACGGCCCGAGTATCACCAGCAGCCGGTCGTCTTGTGCGTGCAACAAGCGGGTGATGGCGGCGCGGCTGTTTTGCACCAGGGTCTGGGTGCTGGCGGGTGCGGGCAGCCATTCCTGCAACAAGGCCGGTGTAATCAGAGGCCGCACGGCGGCAATGCGCAGATCGTCGGTGCGGGTGGCGTCGTCGGTGACGGGTGTTGCGGGGCTGGTGTGAACGTGCGGGCTCATGGTGGGCTGGATTCAGGGGAAAAAATCAGGCGATCTGTACTGTAGCGCGTCGGGGAGCGCGATGTTGTGGCGCAGCCGATTGGCGTAGCATGTGGTCTTCTCCCTCATTGCCCATGCCACCCACACGCTGCACAGGAGTTGTACCCATGTCTGATGCCGGTGACTTGACTTTTGACGGCCGTGCCTTCATCAATGGCGAGCGTGTGCACGCGCGCGACGGCCGCACATTCGACGATATTTCGCCCATAGACGGCCGCTGCTTGACTGCGGTGGCGCGCTGCGCGGCACCCGACATCGACCTTGCCGTCGCGGGCGCGCGCGCCGCCTTTGAAGACCGGCGCTGGCGTGGCATGGCGCCCGCAGCACGCAAGCGCGTGCTGATCCGGTTTGCCGAGCAGGTCTTGAGCTGCACACAGGAACTGGCGCTGACCGAAACGCTGGACATGGGCAAGCCCTTGCAGTACGCACGCAGTGTGGATGTGAAAAGCGCAGCCCATTGCATACGCTGGTACGGCGAGGCGATCGACAAGGTCTATGGCGAGATCGCGCCCACGCCCGGCAGTGCGCTGGCGCTGATCGAGCGCGAACCGATCGGCGTTGTCGCAGCGGTCGTGCCCTGGAACTACCCTCTCATCATGGCGGCCTGGAAAATTGCGCCGGCGCTGGCAGCAGGCAATTCGGTTGTACTCAAACCGAGCGAGAAGTCGCCGCTGAGTGCCTTGCGCTTGGCCGAACTGGCGCTGGCTGCAGGTGTTCCGCCCGGGGTGTTCAACGTCGTCCCCGGCCTGGGTGTTGAAGCCGGCAGCGCATTGGCGCTGCACATGGACGTGGACTGCATTGCCTTTACTGGCAGCACACGCGTGGGCAAGCAGATTCACGTCATGGCCGCTCAGAGCAACTTGAAACGCGCCTGGACCGAACTGGGCGGCAAGTCGGCCAATATTGTTTTTGCCGACTGCCCCAATCTGGAGCACGCGGTGCAAGCGGCGCTGCAAGGCATTTTCTTCAACCAGGGCCAAAGCTGCAACGCGCCCTCGCGCTTGTTTGTACAGAACTCGATCAAAGACGAATTTTTGGACCAAGCGCTGCGCCTGCTGCCGAACTACCAGCCGGCCAACCCGCTCGATGCGGCCACCGTGATGGGCGCGATCGTCGATGTAGCGCAACTCGATAGCGTGTTGCGCTACATCGATTTGGGGCAGAGCGAAGGCGCGCGCTTGTTGGCCGGTGGCGCACGGGTGCATCCGGTGGCTGGCGGCTGCTACGTGCAACCGACCATTTTCGACGCCGTGACGCCGCAAATGACGATAGCGCGCGAAGAAATTTTTGGTCCGGTGTTGTCGGTGCAAAGTTTTGACGACACAGCCGAGGTGGTGCGACAGGCCAATTGCAGTGACTACGGCCTGGCGGCGGCGGTCTGGACGCGCGACATCAACCGGGCGCTGGGTGTGGCGCGCGCGCTGCGCGCCGGCATGGTGCATGTGAACCAGTTTGACGAGGACGACATCACGGTGCCGTTTGGCGGCTTCAAGCAAAGCGGCATTGGGCGCGACAAATCGCTGCACGCGTTCGATAAATACACCGAGCTCAAGACCACCTGGATCCGGGTCGACAGTCCGCTCTGAGCGCCATCCATTTGCGCCACACGCTTAATTTGAACGGAGAGATGCATGCACACCATTGAGCCACTCGAGACCTTGCACAGCAACGTTGCTTGGCAGCAGCGCCGTTTGGCAGCCACCCCACGCGGTGTGGCCGTGCTGGGCGACTTCTTTATCGAACGGGCTAAAAATGCCGAGTTCTGGGACATCGAGGGCCGGCGCTTCATTGACTTTGCCGGCGGCATTGCGGTGCTCAACACCGGTCACATCCACCCCCGGGTGCAAGCGGCGATTGGAGCGCAATTGGAGCGCTTTACGCACAGTTGTTACCAGGTGGTGCCGTACACTGAATACGTCACGCTGGCTGAGCGCATCAACGCCTTGGTGCCGATTGATGGGCCGGTCAAGACGGCGTTTTTCTCCACCGGTGCCGAGGCGGTAGAAAACGCTGTCAAGATCGCCCGCTACAGCAGCGGGCGCAGCGGCGTGATTGCTTTTGGCGGTGCCTTTCACGGCCGCAGCCTGCTGGCGCTGGCGCTGACCGGCAAGGTGTACCCCTATAAAGCCGGCTTTGGCCCGCTGCCACCCGAAATTTACCACCTGCCGTATCCGGCCGAAGGCGTTTCGCTGCCGGCGGTGCAGCAGGCGATGGAGCACCTGTTCCAGTGCGACATCGAAGCGGCGCGTGTGGCCGCCATCGTATTCGAACCGGTGCAGGGCGAAGGCGGCTTCCACGTGATGCAGCCGCCCGCCGTGCAGTGGTTGCGTGATCTGTGCGACCGGCACGGCATCTTGTTGATCGCCGACGAGGTGCAGACCGGCTTTGCGCGCACCGGCAAAATGTTTGCCATGGAGCATTACGGCGTTTCGCCCGACCTGATGACCCTGGCCAAGAGCATGGGTGGAGGCACGCCGCTGTCGGCCGTGTGCGGGCGCGCCGCTTTGATGGACGCGCCGGCGCCAGGTGGTCTGGGCGGCACCTACGCGGGCCACCCGCTGGCCATAGCCGCTGCGCACGCGGTGCTGGACGTGATGGAACAAGAGCAGTTGCCGGCGCGCGCGCACGCACTCGGTGCCCGGTTGCGTATGCAGTTGAACGCCCATGCCAGCCGTCAGCCGCGCATTGGCGCGGTACGCGGCCTAGGCGCCATGTTGGCGTGCGAACTGGTTGACCCGGTTTGCGGCGCGCCCGACGCCGACGCCGCCAAGCGGGTACAGGCCGCCGCGCTCGAGCGTGGTCTGCTGTTGTTGACCTGCGGCGTACACGGCAATGTGCTGCGTTTTTTATTTCCGCTCACGATCGAAGACAGCGTGTTCGCCGAAGGCCAAGCCGTGCTCGATGCAGCCTTGGCAACGGCGCTGGCCTGAGAGCAGGCGCCCGCTTTACTTCTTCGAACAGGTGTTCCAGCCCAACAGGCTGTAGGGCGGACACCAGCCTACCAAGCCGGTCAGCAGCGGCACGACGCCCACATAGCCCCAAACGCCGACGCTGCCGGTGGCAGCGGCAGCGATCAGGGCCAAGCCGACGGCGATGCGCAAAATGCGGTCGATGCCACCCACGTTTTTGGTCATGTCGATTCTCCAGAGAAAAACCAAGGCTCATGCCGAGCGGTGCCCAGATTCTGCGGCACGCCTGCATTTAAGCTGTTGCAGCGCGCGCGGTCTGTGACCGAGGTCACCAAGTCAACGACATCAGGGGCGAAAAGACGCGGTTTTATGCTCCAGATAGCGCGCAACACTGCACGGGTGTTTGCGCTGTTGATCGGTTGTGGTTTGTCAAGCGGACGCGGTGGACAGCGCGCGCAAGCCCGCGCTGTCGCGGATGGTGATGCATTCGCGCGAGAGCTCGACCAGACCGTCGCGTTCGAAGCGGTGCAGCAAGCGGGTGATGATTTCGCGTACCGTGCCCAATTCGTCGGCCAGCGCCTGGTGCGTGCGGTGCAGCCGGGGGCCGTGACCGAGCAAGGCGGCAGCCAGACGGGCGTCGAGCCGCTGAAACGCCACCGCTTCGATCAAGGCGGTCAAATCGGCCATGCGCTGGGCAAACAGGCCGAGCACGAAAGCGCGAAACACCGTATCGGCCAGCGCGGCCTGGAAATCGGCTGGCGCCAGCAGCGTCAAGCGGGTGGCGCAACTGGTTACGCCGCGCGCACTCAGCGCTTGGGCGGCAAACAGGCTCGACGATGAGACCAGGCACAGCTCGCCCGGCAGCACGCGGTAGAGCTCGAGTTCGCGCCCGTTGGCGCTGCTGCGCGAGACGCGCACCTCTCCACTCAACAGCAGGGGAAAGCCGGCGCAGACGTCTTTCTCGCGGAACAGGGTAACGCCCGCAGGCACCGATTCCAGGGGCAACTGCTGCGCCCGCTGCCCCAGCGCGGCCAGCGCGGGGTAGAGCAACAGAAGCTGGTTCCAGTCGGTGACGTTCATGAGGGCATTGTAAAAGTGCTTCTGACGCAGCGGTTGGCACGCAAAGCCGGCTGGCCTGCTGCGCTGCGCTGGGGCGGCGAAGGTTTAGATGGCCGCCGGCGCCAGGATGCGCGCCGCCCACAGGGTTTGCTGCACCACGGCATGCGCGCCGGCACGGTCGGTGGCAAGGGCAAGCGTGCCGTCGGCGTCGAATGCCAAGTCGGCTCGGGCAAGGGAGAACTGGCGTGGCGTTATCCAACACTGCAAATTCAACAGCAGCGGCGCCAGATGCGACAGGCCGCGCAGACCGCCCAGAGCACCCGGTGAGGCACTGAAAAGGCCGACCACTTTGCCGGCAAAGGCTTTTTCTGCACTGCTCCAAAGCGGATCGCCAGCGATTGGACTGGATACCCAGTCGATGGTGTTTTTCAACAGCGCCGGATAGCTGCCGTTGTATTCGGGCGCACAAATCAACCAAGCCGCATGGGCGTGAAAAATTTCTTTTAGCCGGATCACATCATGCGGTGTGCCGCGCGCTTGCAGATCGGCGTTGTACAGGGGCAGATCGAAATCAGCGAGTTCGAGCCGGCTGACCGACGCTGCGTCGGCTTGAGCCATGTCGGCAACGACCGCCGCCAAGCGTCGGTTCAGGGATTGGGCGCGCGTGCTGCCGGCGAAGACTAGGGTTTTGACTGGGGTGTTCATGCGCTCATTGTGTCGCGCAATCCGAGTCCATGCGCAGCCACAGACAGCAAGTGTTGCACACCGCGCCGCGCCGGGTCGAACACAGCTTGGGTAAAGGTGGGAAAATCGCTCCTTGGCCCGCAGCCTGCAAGCGCTCGGGCACCCCCTTGCATCAGTGGGCCCGCGTCGGCCCGGGAGAGTGGCCGCCATGTTGTATCCGCAAGAGTTTGACGTCATCGTCGTCGGTGGCGGTCATGCCGGGACCGAGGCCGCACTGGCAGCCGCGCGCATGGGCTGCAGCACACTGCTGCTGAGCCACAACATCGAGACTTTGGGTCAGATGAGCTGCAACCCGTCGATAGGCGGCATTGGCAAGGGTCATTTGGTCAAGGAAGTCGATGCGCTGGGCGGCGCGATGGCGCTGGCCACCGACGAGAGCGGAATTCAGTTTCGCATTCTCAACAGCTCCAAGGGCCCGGCGGTGCGTGCCACCCGGGCTCAGGCCGACCGCGTGTTGTACAAAGCGGCGATTCGTCGTCGGCTGGAATACCAGCCGAATTTGTGGCTGTTCCAGCAAGCGGTGGAAGACCTGCTGCTGCAAGGCGAACGCGTGGCCGGCGTGCTGACACAGGTGGGCGTGCAGTTTCGCGGCCGCAGCGTGGTACTGACGGCAGGCACTTTTCTGGACGGGAAAATTCATGTCGGCCTGAACCACTACGGCGCCGGGCGCGCCGGCGATCCGCCGGCGGTTTCTCTTTCGGCGCGACTGAAAGAACTCAAGCTGCCGCAGGGGCGCCTGAAAACCGGAACACCGCCGCGCCTGGACGGCCGCAGCATCGACTATGCACGCTGCAGCGTGCAGCCCGGCGACGGCATGCCCGGCGGCCAGAACGCCGCGCAACCGGTGCCGGTGTTCAGCTTTCTGGGGCGGCCTGAACAGCACCCGCCGCAGTTGCCGTGCTGGGTCACGCACACCAATGCCCGCACGCATGACATCATTCGCAGCGGTTTTGACCGCAGCCCCATGTTCACCGGCAAGATCGAAGGCGTAGGGCCGCGTTACTGTCCGAGCGTGGAAGACAAAATCAATCGATTTGCCGACAAACCAAGTCATCAGATTTTTCTTGAACCCGAGGGTCTGAGCACGCACGAGGTCTACCCGAACGGCATTTCCACCAGCTTGCCGTTCGACATTCAACTGGCGCTGGTGCGCAGCATGGCTGGGCTGGAGGGCGCTCACATCTTGCGGCCCGGTTACGCGATCGAGTATGACTATTTCGACCCGCGCGCGCTCAAAAGCAGTTTCGAGACCAAACAGATTCAGGGTTTGTTCTTCGCCGGCCAGATCAACGGCACCACCGGCTACGAAGAAGCGGCGGCGCAAGGCCTGTTGGCTGGACTGAATGCCGCGCTGCAGGCCAGGGCCGAGGCGCCCTGGTGCCCCGGGCGCGACCAGGCTTACCTGGGCGTGCTGGTGGACGATTTGGTGACACAGGGCGTGAGCGAGCCTTACCGCATGTTCACCAGCCGGGCCGAATTCCGCTTGCAATTGCGCGAAGACAACGCCGACCTGCGGCTGACCGAGATTGGGCGCCGCCTGGGACTGGTCGATGACGAGCGCTGGGACGCCTTTAGCCGCAAGCGCGACGCGATTGCGCTTGAAACCGAGCGACTCAAGGCCACCTGGGTCAACCCGCGCACGCTGCCGACGGCCGAGTCCGAGCGGGTGCTGGGCAAGGCAATCGAACACGAACACAGTCTGTTCGACCTGCTGCGACGCCCGGGCGTGTCCTACGCCGACTTGATGAGCCTGGACGGCGCAAGGCATGCCAGCGCCATGGTTTCACGTGAAACACTGGGTGATTTGCTGTCGCCGGTGCTGGCGCAGGTGGAGATTGCGGCCAAGTACGCGGGCTACATCGAGCGACAAAAGAGCGAGGTCGAGCGTGCGGCACATTATGAAAACCTGCGTCTGCCGGACCAGTTGGACTATTTTCAGGTCAGCGCACTCTCGATCGAGGCGCGGCAGAAGCTGGCGCAGCACCGGCCGCAGACGCTGGGCCAGGCGGCGCGCATCTCAGGCATCACGCCAGCCAGCATTTCCTTGTTGCTGATTCATCTGAAGAAGGGTGGCGGCAAAGGCTTGGCAGCGCTGTCAGTGGCATCAGATCAGGCGTCGGCATGAGTCGCTCGGCTTTGACGACTGGTTTGCAAAGCCTGGGCTTGACGCTAAGTCCGGCGCAGCAGGCTGGCCTGCTGGAATACCTGGATTTGCTGCAAAAGTGGAACCGGGTTTACAACCTGACGGCGCTGCGCCAGCCGCACGAGATGCTGACGCATCACCTGTTTGACAGTCTGGCAGCGCTGGCGCCGCTGCTGCGCCAGACCGGCGGGCGGCCGCTGCGTTTGCTCGACGTGGGTTCCGGTGGCGGTTTGCCGGGCGTCGTGATTGCCATTGCCTGTGCGCAGACGGATGTGACTTGCGTCGATGCCGTAGCCAAGAAAGCGGCCTTCATTCAACAGGCGGCAAGCACGCTCGGGCTGACGAATTTGCACGGTTTGCATGCACGTGTCGAGAGCTTGCGCCCAGACGAGGGGGCTGGTTTCGACCTGGTGTGTTCGCGCGCTTTTGCCGCGCTGCCAGACTTTGTCACCTGGTCGCGCGCAGCGATCAATCCGGGTGCGGTCTGGCTGGCCATGAAGGGCAAGTACCCGGCGGATGAATTGCAGGCGCTGGCGGCAGCGGCCCCGTGGGTCGAGGTGTTTCACGTGGAACAGGTGCAGGTGCCTGGCCTGGACGCGCAGCGTTGTCTGGTCTGGCTGCGTGAGCGCGCCTCTGCTGCAAGCATCCCAGCCGCCGACATCGCCAGGGCTTGACGTACACTTCCCCACTCATTGAGAGCCATTGTCCATGCGTGGCGTTGCCGACTGCGGCGTGTTCGTCGTCACCATGATGTTGTTCCTGCCCGTTTCCGGGCCGGGTATTCTGGTGCTCACCACGTTGACCAGCAAGGGCGGCGTGCGCGCGGAACTGGGCGCGGCTGCGGGTGTGATTGCGGGTAAGCCGTTGCTGATTGAACGATTGCGCGCCAGCCCATCCGGCAGCGTGAATTTGAACTGGTTTGCCGGGATCTGTTGGATGGGTTTGGGCGTAAAACTCGCCCTGTTTCGCCGAAATGAGCAAGACCTGATGGGAAAAATATTCTGTGTTGCCAATCAAAAGGGCGGTGTGGGCAAAACCACCACCACCGTCAATCTGGCCGCCGGACTGGCCCAGGTGGGGCAGCGTGTGCTGATGGTGGACTTGGATCCGCAAGGCAATGCCACCATGGGGTCGGGGGTTGACAAGCGCCAGCTCAAACTCAGCCTTTACGATGTGCTGCTGGAATCGGCCACCATCAGCGCGGCGCGCGTCCAGAGCGAAAAGCTGATCGAGGCGGGTTGCAGCTACGATATTTTGGGCGCGAACCGCGAGCTCGCCGGTGCCGAGGTGGAGTTGGTGGACGTGGAGCGGCGCGAGAAGCGGCTCAAGCAGGCCTTGGTCGCGGTGGACAAGGAATACGATTTCGTGCTGATCGACTGCCCGCCCAGTCTCTCTATGCTCACGCTCAACGGCCTGTGCAGTGCAAACGGCGTCATCGTCCCCATGCAGTGCGAGTACTTTGCGCTCGAAGGCCTGACCGATCTGGTCAACACCATCAAGCAGGTGCACGCCAACCTGAACCCCGACCTGCAACTCATCGGACTGCTGCGCGTCATGTTTGATTCGCGCATCACCTTGCAGCAGCAGGTCAGCGAGCAGCTCAAGGACCATTTTGGCGACAAGGTGTTCGACGCCGTCATCCCGCGCAACGTGCGCCTGGCGGAGGCGCCCAGCTACGGCCTGCCCGGCGTGGTGTTCGACCCGTCGGCCAAAGGCAGTCAGGCTTTCGTCGAGTTTGCGCGCGAAATGGTGGCGCGTGTCGGTAAGCTCTGAGGCCTTGTTCCACGTGAAACCAGAAAACGTATTGATCCTGCCCGGCTGGCACGGTAGCGGCCCAAGGCACTGGCAAAGCCGCTGGGAGGCCGCACACGGCTACCGCCGGGTGGAACAGCACGACTGGTTGCATCCCAAACGCGGCGATTGGGTCGCGCGGCTGGAAGAAGTCGTGCTGAGCTGCGATGGCCCGGTGTGGCTGGTGGCGCACAGCCTGGGCTGCATTCTCACGGCGGCCTGGGCGCAGGTTTCGCGCCACCAGCAGCGCGTCCAGGGCGCGCTGCTGGTGGCGCCCGGCGACGCCGAGCGCGAGGCTTTGCGCAGCGTGCTGCCCAGTTGGTCACCCGTCACGCGTGTGCGCCTGCCATTTCCCAGCATCCTGATCGCCAGCCGCAACGACCCGTACTGCCCTTTCGAGCGCGCGCAGGGTTTTGCCAAGGACTGGGGTTCGCATCTGCTCGACATGGGTCTGGCCGGCCACATCAACGCAGAAACGGGGCTGGGTGACTGGCCACAGGGACACGCTTGCCTGCTGGCGCTGCTGGATCGGCAGAACCCGGCTGGCAGGGTCGATTGGGTTTGCCCTGGCGCAGCCAGTGTGAGCATTCATACGAAATAAGGCCGTCCATGCTGAGCAAAAAACCCAAAGGTCTGGGCCGCGGGCTGGAAGCCTTGCTGGGCCCCGGCGTGGCGCAAGCCGTCTCGCCCGAGGCGCTGGAAAACGAGCGCCTGCAAACGCCAACCAGCCTGGCGCTGGCTGCGCTGGTGCCTGGGCAATACCAGCCGCGCACGCGCATGGACGAGGGCGCACTCTACGAATTGGCCGAGAGCATCAAGGCCCAGGGCATCATGCAGCCGATTCTCGTTCGTCGTCTGAGCGACGGCCAGACGCGGCTGCGCCGCGCGCAAGACGCTACACAGGGGCCGCAGCCCGTGTTGGAGGCTGCGCCGCCGGACGATCCGAAGCAACCCTTGTATGAAATCATTGCCGGCGAACGGCGCTTTCGCGCCGCCCGGCTGGCTGGCCTGGACCGGATTCCGGTGCTGGTGCGCGACGTGCCCGACGAGGCTGCCGCCGCCATGTCGCTGATCGAAAACATTCAGCGCGAAGACCTCAATCCGCTGGAAGAAGCACAGGGATTGCAGCGGCTGGTGCAGGAATTCGGTCTCACGCACGAGCAGGCGGCGCAGGCCGTGGGCCGCTCGCGCAGCGCCACCAGCAACCTGCTGCGCCTGCTGCAACTGGCCGAACCGGTGCAGACCATGTTGCTGGCAGGAGATCTCGACATGGGGCACGCGCGCGCCTTGCTGGCGCTGGACAAGGCGAGCCAGATCACGGCCGGCAACCAGATCGCGGCCAAAGCCATGTCGGTGCGTGAAGCCGAAGTGCTGGTGAAAAAGATCGGCGCCGCCAGCGCCCCGATGCCGCAGAAGTTGCAACAAGAGAAGTCGCGCGACGTCTGCCGGGTCGAAGAGGCGCTGTCCGACGTGCTCGCTGCCGTGGTTGAGGTGCGGGTGAAAAAGCGCGTCCGACGCCACGGTCGCATCGAGGAACTGGGCGAAATCGCGATTCAGTTCGGCTCGCTCGACGAACTCAACGGCCTGATCGAGCGGCTTGGCGGCCAGGTCGATTGAAAGCGGTGACAGTCTGCCGCATTGCCCCATGAGCGCACGCCCTGCCCGCTGCCGCTGTGCTGCGCCAGGAATTTGCGCTGGAGCCGATCTTGAACAGGGGTTCGGGTGGAAAAGGCTTGTCCGGCGCGCCGCTAAAAATGGAAAATCTTGCCCGGGTTCAGGATGTTGTTCGGATCGAGCGCGTGCTTGATGGCGCGCATCATCTGAATCGCTCCGGCCCCGGCTTCGCTCAGCAGAAAGTCCATTTTATGCAGGCCCACGCCGTGTTCGCCGCTGCAGGTGCCACCCAGGCGCAGCGCGCGCGCCACCAACTGCTGGTTCAGTTTTTCAGCCAGTTGGCGTTGTTCGGCGCTGGACGGATCGATCAGGTAGCCGAAGTGGAAATTGCCGTCGCCGACGTGTCCGACCAGGAAATAGGGCAGGCCGCTGGCCTGGGCTTCGGCCAGTGAATCGAGCAGGCAGTCGGCCAGGCGGCTGATCGGCACACAGGTGTCGGTGGTGATGGCACGGCAACCCGGCTGGCTCTGGATGGCGGCAAAGTACGCGTTGTGCCGCGCCGTCCACAGGCGGCTGCGCGCTTCGGGCGTGCTGGCCCATTCGAACGCCTGTCCACCCCATTCGTTGGCAATTTCCTGCGCACTGGCGGTCTGCTCTTGCACGCCGGCCGGCGTGCCGTGAAATTCCATCAGCAGCAGCGGCTCTTCGCGCAGCGTGAGCTTGCTGTGCGCGTTGACCGCGCGCACGCTGCCAGCGTCGAGCAGTTCGCAGCGCGCAATGGGAATGCCGAGCTGGATCAACTGGATCACGCTGCGTACCGCGGCTTCGATGCTGGGAAACGAGCAGATCGCGGCCGCCACCGACTCGGGCAGCGGGTACAGGCGCAGCGTGATTTCGGTGAAGATACCCAGCGTGCCCTCACTGCCGACCAGCAAGCGCGTCAGATCGTAACCGGCGCTGGACTTTTTTGCCCGCGTGCCGGTGCGAATCACCTCGCCACTGGCGCTGACCACTTGCAGCGCCAGCACGTTGTCGCGCATGGTGCCGTAGCGCACGGCGTTGGTGCCCGAGGCGCGGGTGGCGGCCATGCCGCCGATGGAGGCGTCGGCTCCGGGGTCGATCGGGAAAAACAGCCCCTCGCTCTTGAGCGCCTCATTCAGCGCCTTGCGCGTCACGCCGGGTTGTACCGTGGCGCTCAGGTCTTCGGCGTTGATGGCCAGCACCTGGTTCATGCGGCCCAGGTCGATGCTGATGCCGCCTTGCACCGCCAACACATGACCCTCGAGCGAGGAGCCGGCACCAAAAGGAATCACCGGCACCCGGTACCGGGCCGCCAGCGTTACCGCGTCGGCCACGTCTTGCGTGCTCTGGGCAAACAGCACCGCGTCGGGCGGCGTCAGGTCGAACGCCGATTCGTCGCGCCCGTGCTGCTCGCGCACTGCACGGGCGGTGCTGAATGGGGCGCCGAAACGGTTTTCCAGCGCCGTGCGCAGCACCAGCGGCAGCGGGCGCGGCGCGGTGCCGGGGCGCTGCACGCCAGGGTGGACGCAGGTATTCATGGCGGTCTCCAGGTGCGCCGGCGCGCGCTCGCCGGAGGGGTGTAGGCGCAGTGTAGTTCA
>BBPD01000495.1_pt1 | contig 26048 bp, 19 predicted proteins | sample 1344911 | NCBI WGS metagenome assembly BBPD01 (sample SAMD00019088, study PRJDB2971) | groundwater metagenome | biome: freshwater biome; feature: mineral spring; material: ground water | place: USA: CA, Sonoma | collected 2011-09 | depth surface m
TTTCGAAGCCTACGTGGTGGTGGACCCGGGCATGACGCCGCTGAAGAAATTCGCCATCATGAGCGAAGACGACTTCGACGCCAAAGAGCGCGAGTACGGCGACGAGTTTGTGGCCAAGATGGGTGCCGAGGGCATCCAGGAGCTGCTGCGCAGCATCGAGATCGACAGCGAGATCGAGCGCCTGCGCAACGACCTGACCGGCTCCGAGCTCAAGGTCAAGAAAAACGCCAAGCGCCTCAAGGTGCTGGAAGCCTTCAAAAAATCGGGCATCAAGCCCGAGTGGATGGTGCTCGACGTGCTGCCGGTGCTGCCGCCCGACCTGCGCCCGCTGGTTCCGCTCGACGGCGGCCGCTTTGCCACCTCCGACCTGAACGACCTGTACCGGCGCGTGATCAACCGCAACAGCCGCCTGAAGCGCCTGCTGGAGCTCAAAGCGCCCGAGATCATCGCGCGCAACGAAAAGCGCATGCTGCAAGAGGCGGTCGACAGCCTGCTCGACAACGGCCGCCGTGGCAAGGCCATGACCGGCGCCAACAAGCGCGCGCTAAAGTCGCTGGCCGACATGATCAAGGGCAAGAGCGGGCGCTTCCGCCAAAACTTGCTGGGCAAGCGGGTGGACTATTCGGGCCGTTCGGTGATTACCGTGGGCCCCACGCTCAAGCTGCACCAGTGCGGCCTGCCCAAGCTCATGGCGCTGGAGCTGTTCAAGCCCTTCATCTTTGCGCGCCTGGAGCAAATGGGCATAGCCACCACCATCAAGGCAGCCAAGAAGGAAGTGGAAGCCGGCACGCCCGTGGTGTGGGACATCCTCGAAGAGGTGATCCGCGAACACCCGGTGCTGCTCAACCGCGCCCCCACGCTGCACCGCCTGGGCATTCAAGCCTTTGAGCCGCTGCTGATCGAGGGCAAAGCGATCCAACTGCACCCGCTGGTGTGTTCGGCCTTCAACGCCGACTTCGACGGCGACCAAATGGCGGTGCACATTCCGCTCTCGGTCGAGGCGCAGATGGAAGCGCGCACGCTCATGTTGTCGTCCAACAACGTGCTGTTCCCGGCCAACGGCGAACCCTCCATCGTGCCCAGCCAAGACGTGGTGCTGGGCCTGTACTACACCACCCGCGAGCGCATCAACGCGCGCGGCGAGGGCATGATATTTGCCGACATTCTCGAAGTGCAGCGCGCGCTCGACGCCGGCGTGACCGAGCTCACGGCCAAGGTGTCGGTGCGCCTGACCGAATACAGCAAAAACAAGGAAGATGGCCAGTTTACGCCCCTCACCAAGGTGGTGCAGACCACCGTGGGCCGTGCCCTGCTGAGCGAGATTTTGCCCAAGGGCCTGCCTTTCGAGATCATCAACAAGGCGCTCAAGAAGAAGGAAATTTCCAAGCTTATCAACGCCTCGTTTCGCAAGTGCGGGCTCAAAGAGACGGTTATTTTTGCCGACAAGCTGCTGCAAAACGGCTTTAGGCTGGCTACCCGCGCCGGTATTTCGATCGCCATCGACGACATGCTGGTGCCGGCTGAAAAGCACACCATCATTGCGCGCGCCGAAGGCGAGGTCAAAGAGATCGCGATGCAGTATTCCTCCGGTCTGGTGACTTCGGGCGAGCGCTACAACAAGGTGGTCGATATCTGGGGCAAGGCCGGCGACGACATCTCCAAGGTCATGATGGAGCACTTGAAGAAGGAAAAAACCATAGACCGCCACGGCAACGAGGTGGACCAGGAATCCTTCAACTCGATCTACATGATGGCCGACTCGGGCGCGCGCGGCTCGGCGGCGCAGATCCGCCAATTGGCCGGTATGCGCGGCCTGATGGCCAAGCCCGACGGCTCGATCATCGAAACCCCGATCACGGCCAACTTCCGTGAGGGGCTGAACGTGTTGCAGTACTTCATCTCGACCCACGGTGCGCGCAAGGGCTTGGCCGACACGGCGCTCAAAACCGCCAACTCGGGCTACCTCACGCGCCGCCTGGTGGACGTAACGCAAGACCTGGTGGTGACCGAAGACGATTGCGGCACCGCCAACGGCACCTTGATGCGCGCCATCGTCGAAGGCGGCGAGGTGATCGAGTCGCTGCGCGACCGCATACTGGGCCGCACCACGGTCGATGACGTGCTCAACCCCGAAACCCAGCAGGTGGTGATTGCGGCTGGCCAGATCGTCGATGAAGACGGCTGCGACCTGATCGACGCCCAAGGCATAGACGAGGTGCGCGTGCGCACCGCGCTCACCTGCGAAACCCGCTTTGGCCTGTGCGCCAAGTGCTACGGGCGCGACTTGGGCCGCGGCGGCCTGGTCAACGTGGGAGAAGCGGTGGGCGTGATTGCGGCGCAGTCGATCGGCGAGCCGGGCACCCAGCTCACCATGCGCACCTTCCACATCGGCGGTGCGGCCTCGCGCGCGGCGGTGGCCTCCAGCGTGGATGCCAAATCCAGCGGCAGCGTGGGCTTCAACGCCACCATGCGCTACGTCACCAACTCCAAGGGCGAGTTGGTGGTGATCGCGCGCTCGGGCGAAATCATCATCCACGACGAACAAGGCCGCGAGCGCGAGCGCCACAAAGTGCCCTACGGCGCGATTCTGGCGATTCGGCCCGACCAGGCCATCAAGGCCGGCACCATTTTGGCCAACTGGGACCCGCTCACGCGCCCAATCATCACCGAGTTTGCCGGCACGGTGCGGTTCGAAAACGTGCAAGAGGGCCTGACGGTGGCCAAGCAGGTCGATGACGTGACCGGCCTATCCACCCTGGTGGTGATCGACCCCAAACGGCGCGGTGCCACCAAGGTGGTGCGGCCCCAGGTCAAGCTGATCGATGCGGCGGGCAACGAAGTCAAAATTCCCGGCACCGACCACTCGGTGACGATCGGCTTCCAAGTGGGCGCCCTGATCCAGGTGCGCGACGGCCAAGACGTGGGCCCCGGCGAGGTGCTGGCACGCATACCGGTCGAAGGCCAGAAAACGCGCGACATCACCGGCGGTTTGCCGCGTGTGGCCGAGCTGTTCGAGGCGCGCACGCCCAAAGACAAGGGCATTTTGGCCGAAATCACCGGCACCGTGAGCTTTGGCAAGGAAACCAAGGGCAAGGTGCGGCTGCAAATCACCGACCCCGACGGCAAGGTCTGGGAAGACCTGGTGCCCAAAGAGAAAAACATCGTGGTGCACGAAGGCCAGGTGGTGAACAAGGGCGAGTCGGTGGTGGATGGCCCGGCCGATCCGCAAGACATTCTGCGCCTGCTGGGCGTAGAGGAGCTGGCGCGCTACATCGTCGATGAGGTGCAAGACGTCTATCGCCTGCAAGGGGTGAAGATCAACGACAAGCACATCGAGGTGATCGTGCGCCAGATGCTGCGCCGCGTGGTGGTGAGCAACCCCGGCGACTCGGGCTACATCGGCGGCGAGCAAGTGGAGCGCTCCGAGATCCTCAACACCAACGATGCGCTGCGCGCTGCCGACAAAACCCCGGCCAGCTACAACAACGTGTTGCTGGGCATCACCAAGGCTTCGCTCTCGACCGATTCCTTCATCTCGGCCGCTTCGTTCCAGGAAACCACGCGCGTGCTCACCGAAGCCGCCATCATGGGCAAGCGCGACGAGCTGCGCGGCTTGAAAGAGAACGTGATCGTCGGGCGCCTGATTCCGGCCGGCACCGGCATGGCCTTCCACCAAGCGCGCCACGCCAAGGAGCGCATGGACGACGAAGAGCGCCGCGCCATTGCCGAGGCCGATGCCACCGCACTGGCAGTGAGCCAGGCCGAGGCCAGCAACAGCGCCGAGTGAAGCCGCCGGCGCTGGCGCAGCAGTTGGCCGCTGCGGCGCGCCTGCTGGCTGGGGTGGCCGCCGGGCACGCGCCCGCGGCTGCCTTGGCGGCGCTGCCCGCAGCCCTGCGCCCTGGCGTGCAGGCGCTGCTCTTTGACGCGCTGCGCCACTGGGGCTTGACGCAGGCGCTGCGGCGGCTGCTGTGCCGCCAAGCGCCGCCCGCGCTGGCCTGTGCCTTGCTGGAGCTCAGCCTGGGCTTGCTGGAGGCGGCGGCGCAGGCGCAGCCGGTGCCGGGAGCAGAAGCGGGGTCTGCTCCGGGGGCTTATCTGGGGCCACCCAAGCGCCCGCTCTATGCCGCGCACACGCTGGTGGACCAGGCGGTGGCGGCCCTGCGCCTGCTGCACTTGCCCGCTGCGCTCAAGGGCTTGGTCAACGCCTGCCTGCGCCGCTTTTTGCGCGAGCGCGCCGCCTTGCTGGCGCTGGCGCTGGCCGACCCGGTGGCGCGCCACAACCACCCGCCGTGGTGGATCGAGCTCTTGCAGCACGAGCAAGCGGCACACTGGCAGGCGATCTTGCAGGCCAACCTGCGCCCGGCCCCTCTGGTGCTGCGCGTGAACCGGCGCCGCTGCACGCGGGCCGATTACCTGCAGCACTTGCAGGCGGCAGGCATGGCGGCCCACGCCAGCGCAGCGCCCGACGCCATCGTGCTGGCGCAGCCGCTGCCGGTCGAGCAGTTGCCAGGCTGGGCCCAGGGTTGGGTTTCGGTGCAAGACGGCGCCGCACAACTGGCGGCCCCGCTGCTGCTGGGGGCTGTGGGGGCGGCCCCCTTGGCCCAGGCGCGCCTGCGCATCCTCGACGCCTGCGCCGCCCCCGGCGGCAAGACCGCGCACCTGCTCGAATGCGCCGACGCCGACGTGCTGGCGCTGGACCTGGATGCGCAGCGCTGCCAGCGCATCGCGCACAACCTGCAGCGCCTCGGCCTGCAAGCCCAGGTGCGCTGCGCCGATGCCGCCCAGCCCGCCACGTGGTGGGACGGCCAGCCCTTCGACGCCATTTTGCTCGACGCCCCGTGCAGCGCCAGCGGCATCGTGCGCCGCCACCCCGACATACCCTGGCTGCGCCGCCCCAGCGACATCGCCCAGCTCGCAGATCAGCAGCGCCGCCTGCTCGAAGCCCTGTGGCCCTTGCTGCGCCCCGGCGGGCACCTGCTCTACGCCACCTGCTCGGTGTTTGCGGCCGAAGGCGTGCAGCAGATCGAGGCCTTTGTGCAGCGCCACCCCGATGCCGTGGCGCTGCCCGCTCCGGGGCTGTTGCTGCCCGCTGGGCTGGCCGCCGCAGACGCCGACACCCACACGGGCGGCCAGTCTATGGGCGACAATTGCGCGCGTGAAACCGATGGCTTTTACTACGCCCTGCTGTGCCAGCGGGCCTGACCCCCAAGCCGCCCCAATGCGGCGCTGGCTGGGCGTGGCCGTGGGCGTGATCGGCGCAAGCTCAGGCTCTTTGGCCCGCACCTCGGCCCGCTCTTTGGCCCGATCCTGGGCCCGCTTCATATGCGCCTGGCTGCTGGCGCTGTGCCTGAGCAGCGCCGCCACGGCCAGTGGCCCAGTCGAGCTGCTGCGCGATGCCGGTGGCCTGAGCCTGAGCGCGCGCCTGAACCCAGAACTGCCGGCCGAGCTGGAAGCGGTGCTGCTGCGCGGGGTGCCGCTGCACTTTGTCTGGCAGGCCCAGGTGCGCCGGCCGCGCTGGTACTGGACGGCCGAATACCTGGTCTCGGTGCAGCGGGTGGTGCGGGTGGCCTACCAGCCCCTGACGCGGCGATGGCGCGTGAGCGTGAGCTCTGGGCCGCTGCACGAGGTGTCAACGGGCACCGCCTTGCACCAAAACCTAGACAGTTACGCCGAGGCCTTGGCCGCAGCCACCTCGGTTTCGCGCTGGCGCTTGCTGGCGGCCGAGGAACTGCCCCAGGGCGCTGCCTTGCGGGTCGAGTTTGAATTCCGGCTCGACGATGGGCTGCTGCCGCGCCCGTTCCAGCTCCTTGCGCCACAAAACGAGGGCTGGTCGGTGCTGCACCGCCAAACCCTGCGCCTGCCAGCAGGCAGCGATTGAGCCCGCGCATGAACAGCACCAGCACCCGGCCCCTGAGCGCAGCCACACGGCGCTGGCTGGCGGCGCTGCTGCTGGTGCTCGTGGGCGGGGTGGTGCTGGTGCTGTTTTTTATGCTCACCCTGGCCACCGAGCACCGCGCCTTCGAGGCCCAAGGCTACGTCTATCTGGTCTGGCTCAACGTGGGCGTGGCCTCTCTGCTGGGTTTGATGCTGCTGTGGCTGGCCTTCAAACTCGCCAGCCGCTGGCGGCGCAAGCGCTTTGGCAGCCGCTTGCAGGTCAAGCTGGCCGCCATTTTTGCCCTGGTGGGCTTTTTGCCGGGCTTGCTGATCTATGTGGTGTCGTACCAGTTCGTTTCGCGCTCGATCGAAACCTGGTTCGACGTGCGTGTAGAAACCGCGCTCAGCGCCGGGCTCAACCTCGGGCGCACCACCTTCGATACCTTGGCCGCCGACTTAACCGCCAAAACCCGCACGGCCGCGCTCTCTTTAAGCGAGCAGGGCGATGTGGCGGCCGCGCTCAGCCTAGAAACCTGGCGCGCCCAGATGCAAGCGCAAGACCTGATCTTGTGGAGCGCCACGGGGCGGGCCCTGGGTTCGGCGGGCGAGTCGCGCTTCGAGCTGCTTCCCGCTGCCCCCACGCCCGAGCTGCTGCGCCAGGTGCGCAGCCAGCGCCTCATCAGCCGCATCGAGGGCCTAGAAGAGCTCGAAACGCTGGCCGACCCGCAGCAGGTGCTGGGCCTGCCGCTCGCGCAATTGCCGCGCGTGCGCGTGCTGGCGCTGGTGGAGCCGCACGGCTTTGGCATCGGGCAAGAGGCGCGGTTTTTGCAAGTCACGTCGGCGCTACCGGCGGCCCTGATTGCCGACGCACTGGCGGTGCAACTGGCCAACCGCGAATACCAGGAGCGCGCCCTGGCGCGTGAGGGTTTGCGCAGCATGTACATCGGCACGCTCACGCTGGCGCTGTTTTTGGCCACCTTCGGGGCCGTGCTGCTGGCGCTGCTGCTGGGCCAGCAGCTCATGCGGCCGCTGCTGGTGCTGGCCGAGGGCATGCGCGACGTGGCCCGTGGCGACCTCACGCCCAAACAAGCCCTGCCCGCCAAAGACGAACTGGCCGGCCTGACGCGCACCTTCGCCCACATGACGCAAGAGCTGCTGGAAGCGCGCCAAGCGGTGCAGCGCAGCATCGGGCAAGTCGATGCCGCCCGCGCCAGCCTGCAAACCCTGCTCGACAACCTCACCGCGGGCGTGGTGGTGCTCGACGCCCAGCAGCGCCTGGTGAGCGTCAACCCCGGCGCCACGCGCATCTTGCGCGCCCCACTGGCCGCGCACTTGGGCCAGGGCCTGCACGCCGTACACGGATTGGACGAATTTGCGCACTGGGTGCAGCAGCAGTTCGACCGCTTCCTGGCCGACACCACACACCACGAAGGCCAGCACTGGCAGCAATCGGTGGAATTGCACCTGGGCAGCATAGCGCCCGCTGCGGCCACCAGCCAGCACCCCGGCCTCACACTCATCGCCCGCGGGGCCCTGCTGCCCAGCGGCGAGCAGTTGCTGGTGTTCGACGACGTGTCGGAAATCATCTCAGCCCAGCGCGCCCAGGCCTGGGGCGAAGTGGCGCGGCGGCTGGCGCACGAAATCAAAAACCCGCTCACCCCGATCCAGCTCGCCGCCGAGCGCCTGGCCATGAAGCTCGAACCCAAGCTCGCAGGCAGCGAACGCGCGCTGCTGCTCAAATCGGTGCAGACCATCGTTGATCAAGTCGATGCCATGAAGCGGCTGGTAAACGAATTCCGCGACTACGCCCGCCTGCCCGCGGCGCAGCTCGAAGCGCTGGAGCTCAACGCCCTGCTGCGCGACATCGTCGCCCTGTACGACGCGGCCGAAGTGCCGGTGCAGCTCGATTTGCAAGCTGGCTTGCCGCCGGTGCTGGCCGACGCGCAGCAGGTGCGCCAGGTGATCCACAACCTGGTGCAAAATGCACAAGACGCCACCCCGGCTGGCGCGCCAGCGGTGCTGCTGCGCACACGCAGCTCCGAGAGCGGGCGCTGGGTGCGGCTGCAGGTGCTGGATCACGGCCCAGGCTTCTCGGAGGCCATACTCAAGCGCGCCTTCGAGCCCTACGTCACCAGCAAAGCCAAGGGCACTGGTTTGGGGCTGGCGGTGGTGAAAAAAATCATCGACGAGCACGGCGGCCGCATCGACCTGGGCCACTGGCAAGACGACGAAGGCCAAGGCGGGGCCCAAGTCTCGCTATCATTGCGGGTTGCAACTCTGCAACCGGTTTGAAGATTGCACGGGAAGGCAAGCGCAGCAGCATGGCAAACATCTTGGTGGTTGACGACGAGCTCGGCATACGCGAGCTTTTGTTCGAAATCCTGAACGACGAAGGGCACGCGGTCGAACTGGCCGAAAACGCAGCCCGGGCGCGCGAACACCGTCTGGCTGCGCGCCCGGATTTGGTGCTGCTCGACATCTGGATGCCCGACACCGACGGCGTCACCCTGCTCAAGGAATGGGCCAGCAGCGGGCTGCTCACCATGCCGGTGATCATGATGAGCGGCCACGCCACCATCGAGACCGCCGTGGATGCCACGCGCATCGGGGCCATGGCTTTTTTGGAAAAGCCGATCACGCTGCAAAAGCTGCTGCAGGCGGTAGAAAAGGGCCTTAGCCGCGTGCAGGCGCGCCCCGCGGTGCCGCCCCTGCCCACGCCGCCCTTGGCTGCGGCTTTGATCGGCAGTGCCCCGGCTGGCAGCGCCCCACCGGTGCCAGCTTTGCCCAGTCTGTCCGCCAGCCCCGACCAGCCAGATTCGGCGCTGCACTGCTTCGACCTCGACGTGCCCCTGCGCGATGCCCGCGACGCCTTCGAGAAAGCCTACTTCGAGTACCACCTGGCGCAAGAAAACGGCTCCATGACCCGCGTCGCCGACAAAACCGGCTTGGAGCGCACCCACCTGTACCGCAAGCTGCGCCAGCTAGGCCTTGATCTGAGCAAAGCCAAGCGCAGCGGCAACTGAGGCCATTCCAAATCCGGTGCAAGCCAATTGGCCAGACCGACCCGTTTCTTGTGCTACACTTCTGGTCTTGGCCCGGTAGCTCAGTTGGTAGAGCAGCGGACTGAAAATCCGCGTGTCGGCAGTTCGATTCTGCCCCAGGCCACCATCTAAAAAAATCCCCAGCCCTTATCCGGCTGGGTTTTTTTTGCCCGCATTCACCCAGAGCGCGCCTTTGCCCCGCGTGCGCTGCCTGCATGCCCTATTCGGGCGAGTTTGGCCACGTTGACCGAAAACGTGCGCAAGACCCGTGAGATCGCGGGCGAGGTGCTGCACCCGTTTCGGTGCGTTCGCCCATTGCCCGAGCTGTGGGCGAGCTGTTCGCCCCCACGGTGCTGCGCGACATCCCTCAGTTGACACCTACCCCAGCACCTGCTTGGCCATGAAGGTGTAGAGCGGGATGCCGATCAGGATGTTGATCGGGAAGGTGATGCCCAGGCTCAGGCCGAAGTAGAGCGCCGGGTTGGCCTCGGGGATGGCGTAGCGCAGCACCGCAGGCACCACGATATAGGATGCGCTGGCCGATAGGATCATGAGCATGACCGTGTCGCCCAAGCCCAGCCCGAGCAGCCAAGCCAGCCCCAGGGCGATGCTGGCGTGTGCCACCGGCCCCAGGCTGGCGTAGCCGATCAGCACCAGCGGGGCCTTGCGCGCCTGCTGGAAATTGCGCGCCACCATCAGCCCCATGTCGAGCAAAAAGAAGGCCAGCATGCCTTTGAACAGGTCGCCCGAGAAGGGCTTCATCATCGCCTCGCCGGCGCTGCCGCTCATGAAGCCGATGGCCAGCGAACCGAGCAACAGCAGGTGCGCGCCGTCGGTGAAGGATTCGTGCAGAATTTTGCCCAGCGGCGGCACCCCGGCTGCGGAAACACGTGGCCCGTTACCGGCCTGTTGCGCCGTTGCATGGCGCGCCGCGCTGGCCAGCAGCACCGCCATGATGATGGCGGGTGACTCCATGATCACCAGCGCCACCATCATGTGGCCGCCAAAGTCCACCCCGATGCCTTTGAGGTACTGGGTTCCGGCCACGAACGTGACCGCGCTCACCGAGCCGTAAGAGGCTGCCACGGCGGCGGCATCGAAGCGCGAGACGCGGTTTTTGAGCAGCGCGTAGCCCAGTGTAGGCACCAGAAAAGCCATCAACACCGCCGCCCCCAGCGCCTCGCCAGCGCGCAGGGGCTTGAGGTCGGCTTGGCCGAAGGGGTAGCGCTCGGGCACGGTCCAGCTCTGGCGCTGCAGCGTTACGCTGCCAGGGTTGCGCGGCAGGCGGTAAAAATCGGCCCCGTAGAAGCTGGCAAAGCCTTCCAATTTATCGAGCGCACCGGCAGCCTCGAAGGCTTCGGCGTAGAGCTCCGTCACACACGCACTGGCTGAGGCAGCCACAGATACCGCCATCCAGCCATTCGTGGTTCTGACGAATGTCTGGGCTGCCTACAGGGGAGACATATTAGGCAGAGCTTCTATGAATCCACGTGGTGTGGTTATATGGCCACGTATTGTGGATTTTTGGCAAAATGACTAAAATTTTGGGCCTTGTCCATGAAAGAGGTATTGTGAGCGCCGCCGACATTCTGTTTACTCCCAGCGTTCAACGCGTGCTGGCCGCCACACTTGCGCATCCTTTGCGTGCCTACACCCTGCAGGAGTTGCTGGCCGTGGCGGCCTCGGGACGGGGCAATACCCAGCAGCAAATCGAGCGCTTGTTGAGATTCGGTGTGCTGGTAGAGGAGCCACGACGCGGGCGCCATCGCAGCATCAAGGCGAATGTGGACTATCTCCTGTATCCTGAACTCTGCAGCATCTTGCGCAAAACCTTTGGGGTGGCCGACCCACTCAAGAAGGTGCTGCAGCCGTTTGCGGGGCAGGTAGAAGAGGCTTTCGTGTTTGGTTCAGTGGCCAAGGGCACGGACACGCAACGCAGCGATATCGACCTGGTGATCGTGGGTACAGCAGAGTTGCTGGCCTTGTCGGAGGCGTTGAACACAACCGAACAGGAACTGGGCCGTACCATACACTTGAGTCTGTACGAGCCCGGGGAGTGGCGCGAGTTGCTGGCCAACGACCCCGTGGTGCGCCAAATCGCCGAAGGCCCCAAACTGCCGTTGCTGCCCGATGTCCAGACCTCCTGAATATGAGAATCTCATCAAGACCCGTGCGTTCGAGGCGGTGCAGCCCACCGCCGGAGCGGTGGCCAGCTACCTGAAGAATGCGCAGGACTACCTAGATGCGGCCAGGAGCCTGGACGCCGGTCGCACCCTGCAAGTCTTTACCATGGCCTACGAGGGCTACTTTGCCATCGTGCAAGCGGTGCTGGAGTTTCACCAGGTGCGCACCAAGGACGCAGGGCGCAACCTCGCCATCCAGCGGGTGTCACAGGACCTCAAGCTGTCGGCGGGGGAGTTCGCCGCCGTCAGCAAGGCGCACGAGCGCCGCAATAACACCTCTTACGTCTCGCCGTTTCCCCCGGTGTCCAAGGCGGAGGCTGAGGCGATAACGACCATCTTGGCGAAGTACCTGCCGGTGGCGAGGTCGCTCACAGGAGTGGCTGCACCCTGATGGCTATACCCTGACAGGCATCGGTGGCTCTGTCTTGCCCTCAGACACAGTTATCAATGGGCTGCCTACCCGGCTTACCACCTCAAACCATGCGCCAGCCCAGCGCCTCGCCAGCGCGCAGGGGCTTGAGGTCGGCCTGGCCGAAGGGGTAGCGCTCGGGCACGGTCCAGCTTTGGCGGCTCAGGGTCACGCGGCCGGGGTTGCGCGGCAGGCCATAAAAATCGGCCCCGTAGAAGCTGGCAAAACCTTCCAGCTTATCGAGCGCACCGGCAGCCTCGAAGGCTTCGGCGTAGAGCTCGAGCGCGGCGTGGGCGGTGTAGCAACCGGCGCAGCCGCTGGCGTGCTCTTTGAGCAGCACCGCGTGCGGGGCGCTGTCGGTGCCGAGGAAGAATTTGGGGTTGCCGCTGGTGGCGGCTTGCAGCAGCGCCTGGCGGTGCAGCTCGCGCTTGAGCACCGGCAGGCAGTAGTAGTGTGGCCGCAAGCCGCCGGTGAACAAGGCGTTGCGGTTGTAGAGCAGGTGGTGCGCGGTGAGGGTGGCGGCCACGTTGGCCGGGGCGGCGCTCACGAACTCGACCGCCTCGCGCGTGGTGATGTGCTCCAGCACCACTTTCAGGCGCGGGTAGCGTGCGACGATGGGGGCCAGGTGCCGGTCGATGAACACGCGCTCGCGGTCATAGACATCCACCGCCGGGTCGGTGACTTCGCCGTGCAGCAGCAGCGGCAGGCCGACTTCCTGCATGGCGGCAAAGACTTCGTGGCAGCGCTCGAAGTCGCTCACGCCGTAGGCAGAGTTGGTGGTGGCACCGGCCAAAAAGGCTTCGCCCACCCCATGCACGATGCCGCTGGCTTGGGCGCGCACGATCTCCTCCGGCGTGGTGTGGTCGGTGAGGTAGAGCGTCATCAGGGGCTGAAAATCAGACCCCGGCGGCAGCGCGGCCAGAATGCGCTCGCGGTAGGCGCTGGCGTCGTCGAGCGTGCGCACTGGCGGGTTGAGGTTGGGCATGATCATGGCGCGCGCAAATTGCGCCGCGGTATGCCCGAGCACGGCCTGCAAGGCGGTGCCGTCGCGCACGTGCAGGTGCCAGTCGTCGGGGCGGGTGATCGTGAGGGTGTGTGGGGTGTCGCTCATGGTGCCGAGATTGTCGCATTCATGCGGCGCTGGCACACTGTTGTGCTACCCGCTCCCAGACCTGGCGCGCCAGCGCCTTGCCCTTGAGCGCCCCAGCGACCACCCCTGTGCCACTCGCCGGGCGCTCGCGGTAGAGCCGGATTTGCAGCGTGGCGCGCAGGGCGGAGTCGGCGGCGATCACCAGCCGGCCATCGCTGAGGGCGCGCCCGACCGCGCGCCGCGGCAGGAAGGCGGCACCGTGGCCTTCGATGGCCATGGCCTTGAGGCTTTCCGACATATCGGTCTCGAAGATTGGCTGCAAGGGCACCCCCGGATCGACTTGGCGCAGCGTCCAGTCCACCACCCGGCGCAGGTAGGCCCCGCTGGCGTAGGCCAGAAAGGGCACCGGCTGTGTGGCGGCGGCATCCAGGCGGTGCAGCGGCTGGCCGGTGGCGTCGGCGCGAGCGCACGGAATCAGCACCTCTTGCCCCAAGGCCAGCCACTCGAAGCGCGCCGCATCGAGCGCGATCGGGTGCGCCGGGTGGTGGTAGGTCATGAGCAGATCGCAGTGCCCTTCTTGCAGCCGCAGCACGGCGTCGTGGACGTTGGAGGCGTGCAGCCGACTTTTGATCGGCCCCAAGCTGCTGCGCAGGCCCGTGAGCCAGGGTGGGTAGAAGGTGAAGGCCAGGGTGTGCGGCACCGCCAGGTCGAGCGTGTCGGGTTCGGCCGGGCCGTGGCCGCGCAGCAGGGCGCGGGTGCTGTGCAGCTGCTGCAGCGATTCGAGTGCCTGCTCGTACAGGGTTTGGCCGGCGGCGGTCAGGCGCGTGGGGTAGGCGCTGCGGTCCACAAGGTCGGTGCCGGCCCAGGCTTCGAGCGACTGGATGCGGCGCGAAAAAGCCGGTTGCGTGACGTGGCGCAACTGCGCCGAGCGGCTGAAGCTGCGCGTTTCGGCTAGGCTGACGAAGTCTTCAAGCCATTTGGTGTCCATGCTCGTCTCCGGGCTCGTGCAGGGGCGGATGCGGGTCTGCGGGGTTGCTCGCGTCAGCCCCATTGTGCTGCAGCGCCCACATCTGCGCGTAGCGGCCGCCCGCTGCGAGCAACTCGGCGTGGCGGCCGCGCTCGACGATCTGGCCCTGCTCCAGCACCAGAATTTGGTGCGCATCGACCACGGTCGAGAGCCGGTGCGCGATCACCAGCGTGGTTTTGTTGCGCGCCACGCTGCGCAGTTCGGCCTGGATGGCGCGCTCGTTGGCCGAGTCCAGCGCCGAGGTGGCTTCGTCGAAAATCAAGATCGGCGGGTCTTTGAGCAGGGTGCGGGCGATGGCCACGCGCTGCTTCTCGCCGCCCGAGAGCTTGAGGCCGCGCTCGCCGACCCGCGTCTGGTAGCCCTGCGGCAGCGCGGTGATAAAGTCGTGGATGTGCGCCGCTTGCGCGGCCTGCCGCGCCGCCTCGGGCCCGGCATCGGGGCGGCCGTAGCGGATGTTGTATTCGATGCTGTCGTTGAACAGCACCGTGTCTTGCGGCACGATGCCGATGGCGCGGCGCAGGCTGGCTTGGGTGTAGCGGCGCAAGTCTTGCCCATCGAGGGTGATGCGCCCGCCCGCCTTTTCATGGCCCGGCTGCCCGACCTCGTAAAAGCGAAACAGCAGCCGCGCCAGCGTGGATTTGCCCGCGCCCGAAGGGCCAACCACCGCCACGGTCTGCCCGGCCGGGATGGAAAAGCTCACGCCGCGCAAAATCTCGCGCTCGGGCTCGTAGCCAAAATGCACGTCCTCGAAGCGGACTTCGGGTGCCGTGCTGAGCCGCAGCTCGACCGCATCGGGCCGGTCGGCGATCTCGCGCTGGCTGTCGAGCAGCTCGAACAGGCGCTCCAGATCAATCAGGCCCTGGCGGATTTCGCGGTACAGCACGCCCAGAAAATTGAGCGGGATGTAGAGCTGGATCATGAAGGCGTTGATCATCACCAGGTCGCCCAGCGTCATGCGCCCGGCCAGCACGCCTTCGGTGGCGCGCCAGAGCATGGCCACCAGCGCCACGGCGATGATGAGCTGCTGCCCGGCGTTGAGCAGCGACAGGGTGGATTGGGTGCGCAGGCGCGCGTGGCGCAGCCCCTCCAGCGCTTGGTCGTAACGCTGCGCCTCGAAGGCTTCGTTGCCAAAGTATTTGACGGTTTCGTAATTGAGCAGCGAGTCGATGGCGCGGCTCTGGCTGAGCGATTCGGCCTCGTTCATGTGGCGGCGCAGCTCCATGCGCCACTGGGTTACGCGCACGGTGAAAAACACGTACAGCACCAAGGCGGCGAGCGTGATCCAGACGAACCAGAGGTCGAACTTCAAACCCAGCAGCAGCAGCACCAGCGTGACCTCCAAGATCGTGGGCACGATGCTGTAGAGCAGGTAGGAGATGAGCGACTGCACGCCGCGCACGCCGCGTTCGATGTCGCGCGTGAGGCCGCCGGTCTGGCGCTGCAAGTGAAAGCGCAGGCTCAGCTCGTGCAGATGGCCAAACACCTGCAAGGCGATGGCGCGCGTGGCCCCTTCCGTGGCCTTGGCAAAGACGAGCTCGCGCAGCTCGGTAAAGAGCGCGTTGCAAAACCGCAGCGCGCCGTAGGCCAGCAGCAGCCCCAGCGGCAGCACCACCAGCGCCACCCCGGCATCGGGCAGGCCGAGGCGGTTGGGGCCGCCGGGCGGGGCCAGGGTGTCCACCAGCTCTTTGAGCAGCAGCGGCACCGAGACCGTGGCCAGCTTGGCAGCTACCATGAAGGCCAGCGCCGCCGCCACGCGCCAGCGGTACTGCCACAGATAGGGCAGCAGGCGGCGCAGGGCGGACCAGTCGGCTTGGCGTTCGGGGCCGGCCGCATGGGCCGTTGCTGCCGCTGGGCTGGCCCCTTGGGGGGCGTGTGGGTTGGAGCCGGGGGCGGTCGTGGGCGCGGCGGCCGTGTCTGGGGGGCTCGGTCTCATCAGGGTTGACACTCTACCCGCTTTTGGGGCCAGCCCGTGGCGGCGCAGGGCGGGGCAGGGGGGCTGGGCTTGGTTTAGGGCTGAGCCAGCCCGCGCTGGCTGCAAATGTGCTACATTGGCGGCCATGCAAGCAGCCTGCTTTTATTTTGCCCGCTTTTGGTTCTCACGCGTCATCCGACGGCAGAGAGCGATGAGTGTGGCCCACTGAAGCAGGTCGCAGGCGCCCAAAGAACCGTCGGAAACCCTCCGGCGGTTTTTTTTTGCCCGTGCCGCAGCCCAGCCCGCCCCTTTCGCACCCACCCCCAACCCTTTGGAGTTAGCCCATGAGCACCGCTGCCCCCGCCGACTACTGGCACACGCACCCGATCGACCGCACCAGCCAGACCGACGACCAACGCATCGAGGACATCACCGTGCTGCCGCCTCCCGAACACCTGATCCGCTTTTTCCCGATCCGGGGCACGGCGGTGGAGCAACTCATAGGCCAGACCCGGCGCAACATCCACCGCATTCTGCAAGGGCAAGATGACCGGCTGCTGGTGGTGATCGGGCCGTGCTCGATCCACGACCCGGCCGCCGCGCTCGACTACGCGCGCCGCCTGCAGCCGCTGCGCGAGCAGCACCGCGACACGCTGGAAATCGTGATGCGGGTGTATTTCGAAAAACCGCGCACCACTGTGGGCTGGAAGGGCCTGATCAACGACCCCTACCTCGACGGCAGCTTTCGCATCGACGAGGGGCTGCGCATTGCGCGCCAGTTGCTGATCGAGATCAACCGGCTCGGTCTGCCCGCAGGCAGCGAGTTTTTGGACGTGATCAGCCCGCAGTACATCGGCGACCTGATCAGTTGGGGTGCCATAGGCGCGCGCACCACCGAGAGCCAGGTGCACCGCGAGCTGGCCTCGGGCCTGAGCGCGCCGATCGGCTTCAAGAACGGCACCGACGGCAACATCCGCATCGCCAGCGACGCGATTTTGGCGGCGGCGCGCGGGCACCACTTTTTGTCGGTGCACAAAAACGGCCAAGTGGCCATCGTGCAGACCAAGGGCAACCCAGACTGCCACCTGATCCTGCGCGGCGGCAAAAGCCCCAACTACGACGCCGCCAGCGTGGCCGCCGCCAGCGCCGAATTGCAAGCGGCGCAAATTCCGGCGCGCCTGATGGTGGACTGCAGCCACGCCAACAGCAGCAAGCAACACCAGCGCCAGATCGAGGTGGCGGCCGACATCGGGGGCCAGATCGCCGCTGGTTCGCGCAGCATCATGGGTGTGATGGTCGAGAGCCACCTCAAGGCCGGGGCACAAAAATTCACCCCCGGCAAGGACTCGGTGCAAGCGCTCGAATACGGCCAGAGCATCACCGACGCCTGCATCGCCTGGGACGATACGCAGCTGCTGCTGCAGGGCCTGGCGGAGGCGGTGGCGGCGCGGCGCGCGCTGGGCCGCTAGGGTTGAAGGTGGCCGCCAAACCCCTACACGGCAACCCGGCCGACCTGGAGCTGCACCCCGGCCAATCGCTGGCGCTGCTGCAGGAGCTGCACATCCTGACCCGCGAGGGCCGCATCAACCAAGACAGCCGGCGCAAGCTCAAGCAGGTCAATCACCTGCTGCAATTCATCGAGCCGCTGTTGCAGCAGGCGCTGCAGCAGCGCGGCGACGTGACGCTGGTGGACCACGGCGCGGGCAAGTCGTACCTGGGCTTTATGCTCTACGACCGCTTTTTACAAGGGCGCAGCGCGGGCCGGGTAATCGGCATCGAGGCCCGTGCCGAACTGGTGCAGCGCGCCCAGGCGCTGGCGCAGCGGCTGGGCTTTGTGCGCATGGAATTTCTGGCCGCCACGGTGCAGCAGGCGCACGAGCACCCCGCGCTGGCGCTGCGGCCCGACCTGGTGACGGCGCTGCACGCCTGCGACACCGCCACCGACGACGCCATCGCCTTCGCGCTGGCGCGCCAGGCGCAGCACCTGGTGCTGGTGCCGTGCTGCCAGGCCGAGGTGGCCGCCGCGCTGCGCCGCCACAAATCTCTGCAAGCGGCGCAGCCGCCAGGGGAGCAGGCGCAAGAGCAAGAGCAAGCTCCAGAGCAAGCTCCAGAGCAAGCTCCAGAGCAAGCGCCAGAGCAAGCGGGGAGCCGCTGGGCGCAAACGCCCCTCTCGGCGCTCTGGCAGCGCCCGCTGCACACGCGCGAGTTTGGCAGCCACATCACCAACGTGCTGCGCTGCCTGCAACTGGAGGCGCACGGCTACGCCGTCACCGTGACCGAGCTGGTGGGCTGGGAGCACTCGATGAAAAACGAGCTGATCTTGGCGCGCAAGGTCGGCGCGCCGCAGCCGCGTGCACGCCAGCGCCTGCTGGAGCTGCTGCACACCCTGGGCCTGCCCGAGTTGCAGCAGCGTTTTGCGCCTCCAGACCCAGCCGCTTGATGGATGCGCATCGGTCTGCTAGACTGGAGCGATCGCATACAGGACTTGGTTTTGACGATTGATATTTATCAACTTTTGCATTCCAGCGCTTGGCCGCTGACGCTGTTGCTGGCTTGGTTTCTGGGTGAGCGGCTGTTTGCGCTGTGGCGGGTGCCGCGCGTGACCAGTTACTTCGCGCTCGGCCTGCTGGTTGGGTGGGCCGATTGGTTCGGCATGGGCGCCGCCACCTTTGGCCTGTCGTTTCTGGCCAACCTGGCCTTGGCGATCGTGCTGTTCGAGCTCGGCTACCGCATCAATCTGCGCTGGTTCCGCCACAACCCTTGGGTGCTGGTGCTGGGTTTATTCGAATCGGCCCTGACCTTCGGCGCAGCCTTTTGGGCCAGCGGCTGGTTCGGGCTCAGCCTAGAGGTGCGCCTAATTTTGGCGGCGCTGGCGGTATCTGTCTCGCCGGCCGTGCTGGTGCGCGTGGCCGCCGACACGCGCAGCTCTGGCCCGGTGACCGAGCGCGTCATGCACCTGTGCGCCATCAACTGCCTGGTGGCGGTGTTCTTGGTCAAGCTGGTGCTGGGCATGTGGCACTTGCGCGCCAGCGGCGATTGGACGGCGGCGGCCTTTGGCAGCATCTATGCCTTGGGGCTGTCGGCGGCGCTGGGTGCGGCCGCCGGGGTGGCCATCCCTTGGCTGCTGCGCCACTTCGCCATGCACAGCCAGAGCGTGACGGTGGTGTTTTCCCTCACCGTGCTGCTGCTGACCACGCTCGCCTACGGCCTGATGTTGTCGCCGATCCTGGTGGCGCTGGTTTTTGGCATCGCCGCGCGCGAGTGCCGGGTTCAGCTCAGCACGGCGCAACGCGGCTTTGGCTCGATCGGCGAATTGCTGATGGTGTTTCTGTTCGTCTATGTGGGCACCCTCATCCACTGGCCCGACGTCTGGACCTCGCTGACCATCGCCGCTGTGCTGCTGGGTTTGCGCCTGCTGACCAAAACCCTAGGCAACCTGTTGCTGGCGCACTGGAGCGGCATCAGTTGGCGCAAGGGCCTGTTGTGCGGGCTGGCGCTGACGCCGATGTCGCCCTTCATCGTGCTGCTGCTGGAGCAGACGCGCCTGTACGGCTTCGAGCCCGCCTCTGCGGCCTTCGCCGCCATGGCGGCGCTGACGGTGCTACAAGGTCTGTTTGGCCCCTGGGTGGCGCAATGGAGCCTGGTGGCAGCGCGTGAAACCGACTTCACCCACCCGGCGCGTGCCCACGATGCCATCGTCAGAAAGGACAACCATGCCGCTTGAAGCCTTTGGGCAATCGGCCTCACTCAGCATGGGGGTGGAGCTGGAACTGCAACTGGTCAACACCTTCGATTACGACCTCTCCAGCAGCGCCGACGACCTGCTGCACCTGCTGGCGCGCAAACCCTTTCCCGGCACCCTCACGCCCGAGATGATGCAAAGCATGGTCGAGGTCGCGACATCGGTGCACACCGAATACGCGCCCTTGCTGGGCCAATTGCGCCAGATGCGCGACACCCTGCTGCAGGGTTGCGACCGGCTCAACATAGCCTTGGCCGGCGGTGGCACGCACCCTTTTCAACGCTGGTTCGAGCAGCGCATCTTTGCCAAGCCGCGCTTCGAGCAGTTGTCGGTTCTGTATGGTTACCTGGCCAAGCAGTTCACCGTGTTCGGGCAGCACATCCATATCGGCTGCGCCTCGGCCGACGAAGCCTTGTACCTGCTGCACGCGCTGAATCGCTACGTGCCGCATTTCATCGCCTTGTCGGCCTCCTCGCCTTTTTCTCAGGGGGTGGACACGCTGTTCGATTCGGCGCGCCTGAACTCGGTGTTCGCCTTTCCGCTCAGTGGCCGCGCCCCTTTCATTCTGAACTGGGAGCAGTTTAGCCAGAGTTACTTCACGCACATGGAGCGCACCGGCGTGGTCAAGTCGATGAAGGATTTTTACTGGGACATTCGGCCCAAGCCCGAATACGGCACCATCGAATTGCGCGTATGCGACACCCCGCTGACGGTGGAGCGCGCCGCCGCGCTGGCTGGCTACTTGCAGGCGCTGTGTCGGCATCTGCTCATGCGCACCGAACCGGCGCCGCAGGAGAGCGACTATATGGTCTATACCTACAACCGTTTTCAGGCCTGCCGCTTCGGGCTCGACGGGGTGATCGTCAAACCCCACGAGCTCGAACCGATCAGCATCCGCGAAGACGTGCTCGCCACCCTGCGCCTGCTGCAAACGCACGCCCAAGAGCTGCGCTGCGAGCCGGCCCTAGACGAAATCGAGCGCACCGCCGCCCGCGACGGCAACCATGCCAGCTACCTGCGCCGCTGCTTTGCCGCCAACCCAAACGTGCAGAGCGTGGTGCGCGCCGCCGTCGAGGCCTTGCCCCAGGCGTGCTAAGCTGATCCGTGGCGCACGCGCTGCGGGTGCCGATCTGCCGCCCCTCAAACCCCAGAAAGCCCACACCATGCCTGCCCTTTTGCCCCACGTGGACCCCGACGGACTGCTCGAATTCTCGGTCGTCTATACCGACCGCGCGCTCAACCACATGTCGCAGCGCTTTCGGCACGTGATGTGCGACATCTCCGCCGTGCTCAAAGCCGTCTATCGCGGCCACGCCACGGCGCTGGTGCCCGGCAGCGGCACCTTTGGCATGGAAGCGGTGGCGCGCCAGTTTGCCCCAGGGCAGAAGGTGCTGGTGCTGCGCAACGGCTGGTTCAGCTACCGCTGGTCGCAGATTTTCGAGATGGGTGCCATTCCCGCGCAGGAGCAGGTGCTCAAGGCGCGCCGTTTGAGTGAGGCCCCCGAGGCCCCTTGGGTGCCGTGCCCGCTCGACCAGGTGCTGGAAACCATCGCACGCGAGCGCCCGGCGCTGGTGTTTGCCCCTCACGTGGAAACCGCCGCCGGGATGCGGCTGCCCGACGCCTATCTGCAAGCCGTGGGCCAGGCGGTGCACGAGGTGGGCGGCTTGTTCGTGCTCGACTGCATCGCCTCCGGTGCGGTGTGGGTGGATATGCCCGCCTGCGAAGTCGATGTGCTGATCAGCGCACCGCAAAAGGGCTGGAGCAGCTCGCCCGCCTGCGCCATGGTGGTGCTGAGCGAGCGCGCGCGCCACGCCATCGAGGCCACGCGCAGCTCCAGCTTTGCCTGCGACCTCAAAAAATGGCTGCAGGTGATGGAGGCCTACGAAAAAGGCGGCCACACCTACCACAGCACCATGCCGACCGATGCGCTGGTGCGGCTGCGCGACGCCATGTTCGAAACCCGCAGCCACGGCTTCGACTGGGTGCACCAGCAGCAGCTCGAACTCGGCCGCCTGGTGCGCCACGCGTTCGAGCGCCGCGGTCTGCGCAGCGTGGCCGCAGCGGGCTTTCAGGCCCCTGGGGTGGTGGTGAGCTACACCCGCGACCCGCAGCTGCAAAACGGCAAAAAATTCCTCGCTTTGGGCGTGCAAAGCGCCGCCGGGGTGCCGCTGATGTGCGACGAGCCGGCCGATTGGAGCACCTTTCGCATCGGGCTGTTTGGGCTCGACAAGCTGCTGCACCCGCAGCGCAGCGTGGCGCACTTGGAGGCGGCGCTGGATGCGCTGGGCTTGAGCGAGGTATCCGGCGCGCGGGGCTGAGCAGATCAGCAATGCCCTGGGAAGCTGTTTGTCGGTGGTGGGTCGGGCGCGGGCTTAGAGGTACTCGTCCTGCCAGCGCGCGGCATCGGACACGAGCTGCGTCAGCCGTTGTGCCTGACGGGCCACGAAGTGGGCAATGCCTTGGACAAAGGCGCGTTCAGCCTCGCTGTCATAGACGGCGGCTTGGGTCTGTGCCGCCGCCTCCGTCGCCGCAAGCTTGGCCATTCGTTGGCCTTCCCGTCGCATAAGTTGGCGGTCGATGCCGCAGCGCGAAGCAAAGTCCGCCAGTGCAAAGGGCGACACCTCGGCGTGGCTAAAGGCGTCGCCGTAGGCCATGGCCAGCTCGGTGTCGAAGCCGTTGTACTGCAGCACACTCACCAAATCGTACCAAGGCGTCGGCTCCAAGAGGCCGCCTGGGCGGACGGAGAACGAGAAGTTCTTGCCGTGCGCGTCGCTGTTGCCAATGAGGAGTTGAAACAGTGCCCAGCGCAGCATGGACAGCCGCGCGGCGGCCTTGTTCGCCGTGAGATCGGCGCAGCCGAACAGGCGCTCGAAGCTCACACCGTCGCGGATGTGGCGCACCAGCGGTGCACTGCCCAAGTTCCGTTCGTACTTGTAGGCCACCGGCAAGTCGCAGACCTGGCAGGCGTCGATGATGTGCCGACGGTGAACCCGCAGCCGACCGCCAGCTTCTTGCACCTCGCGGTCGAAGCGCTGCACAACCAGCACCGGCCGAGGTGTGCGCAGCAAGCCCGCCTCGGCAGCTGGCAGGCCCATCCGGCGGGCCAGCGACATGCAGAAGTGCTCGTTAATTGCCAGGTGTGGTGTCTGAGGGTTGCCGGTTCAGGACGGGCTCGCCCGCAGGCAGTGCAGCCGCCGCATCACCCGTGAAGCGCAGGGCGCCCGCCGTTTCGGCACCAAGGGCCCAGATGAGGCCGAAGATGTTTGTCTTGGCCAGTCCGTTGAAGGAGGCCGCGACGTCCAGCGCCCGGCCTTCGGGCAACAGATGCTCGATGAAGCGTTTGATTGAGGCCGAGGCGTAATCGGCGGCCGGGCGCACCAGGGGCAGCGCCGGTGAAAGCGGGTAGGACGCGGCATCGGCTACCCAGGGATCGGCATAGATCAGGCTCCAGCGGTCGTCGCGCCCTTCGTGCTCGATGGTGGCGACCCGGGCATCCTCAGACCAGACGTGCAGTGCATGGGTCATGCCGACCGCCTTAGGCCTTGGCGTCGCGGGTGCTTGCCGACGGGTTGCCGCTGGCGGCCGCGCGGGCCCATGGGTGTTCTTTGGGCAGAACCATCATGGTCAGACCCAGGCCATCGAGCACGGCAAGGGCCTTGTCCAAGCGCACCGATCCCTGGCCGTTTTCGAGCCGAGACATGAGGTCCACCGACACGCCGATGAGCCCAGCGGCGTCGTCGATGCGCAGCGCTTGCGACTTGCGGCGCTCGCGCACGACTGGTCCCAGCGCGTTGGCTGTCGTCAGGAGCGTCGGAGGGCGGCTGGATGCTTCGGTCATTTCGGATTTTCAGTTGTTGTGCGCTTGGAGTGGGTGCGGTGCGATGGTGTTTCTGTTAATGCGAAATCATAGCGATATGTCAGGGGTTTGTCGCGCAAAATTTCGGGGAATCAGAAACCACGCTACCCGACGCGCTGGAAAGCTGTACCCAGAGTTGGTGCTTGAGAGTCTGTGTGGCCTTCGGCGCATGTCAAGGCAGTGGGCCTTGGTGCTCGCCCTTCTTTGCTTCTGACTGGGAAGCAAGCTCAGCCGAGACTTAAAATTTGATGCCCTGAACCGTTGCCCTCAAGGAAAGAGCAGCTTGTACTGGATGCGGGACTTTTCGAACGCATGGCAGGCTGCCATTTGATCCAGCACGCGGTCTAGGTCGTCGTAGTTGAATGCAGCCGTCCAGGCGTGGATGTGCTGCATGGCTTGTACAAAGGGCGCCGGGTCGCCCTGCCGGGTGAGCACGCGCAGGCAGTCCAGGTACTCTTCCCGAAAAAGCGTCGGGATGATGAGGCGACTGGCCCCCACCACCGAAAGTTCGGCGTTCATCACGAGTCGCGCCAGCCGACCATTTCCATCGGTGAAGGGGTGCACCTCGGCGACGAGAAACATGGCCAGCAGTGCGAGGGCCATGCCAGCGGGTACTGTGGGCAGCAGTTTTGAGCCCTCTACCAGGGTGCCTCGCACCAGTCGAGGCGCCACGAACTCGGTGTTGCCGGCACGGTTGGCTTGCGTCTTGAACTCCCCGGGCCCCACGTCCGGACGTTCGGCCATTTGGTCGCGGTGCCTGTCTCGCAATTGGTGCAGCACGGGCTCGCCTGCGCCCAGGGTCTGGTTGGCCCATCCCGGGTTCACTGCTTGGCGGAACACGCCCAGCACGTCGTGGGAGTCTTTGGGGCGCGTGGTGATGGGGCGACCTTGGAGCACAAAACCCCGGGCGTCCTGGACGTCGAATTCGGTGCCCTCGATGAAGTTGCTGAAGTACGACTCCAAAAAGGCAAAGTTGACCCGGGCTTGGTCGGTGGTGGCGACAGCAGCGGGTTGCTTCAACGGATTGGCCCGCAGGTGGGCGGCGAGTTGCTCCAGCAAGGCCAGGCGGTTGGCGTCATACGGCGGGGCAGCAGCAAGGCCCTTACCGGCTTGTGTTTGCATGTCGGATTGGCGAGTGCCCAAAATGGTGCCGATGAGCTCGTCGAGCAGAGCTTGTTCGCGCAGCAGGCCAAGTTGTGGAGCCAAGTCGCGGGCCTGTTCGCGCAACGGGTTCAGAACGTCTTCTCCGCGTGCTTCGCAAGTCTCGATGAGGCGCCTCTCCACTTCGACCCTCCCCACCGACTTCTGAACCAGGCCCCGCGTGATGGACAGGTTCTCTAGCAGCATGCGCGGCAGCGACGGGTAGTAGAGCGTGCGCCCCATCATCGGCGTATCGCCTTGACTGGCTCCCGGCCCCCGGATGAGTTGTACCGTCATCCCTGGCAGCGCTGCGCGCTTGGTGTAGGTGTAGGTCAGGTGCATCACCCCGTCGTGAGGCACACCCCCGTAGAAGGCGCTTTTGGGGCCCACCACGGCCCCAGGGTACAGGGCGGCGAGCAGTCGGATTCGCTCGCGCGCCACGAGGCCTGGCCAGCGCTCTTCTGGCAACGGGGTCAGCACGCCGGCGGCGATGCGGTGCAACTGACCGGCTTTGAGTTGGCGCTGCGCCGCACGCACCTCGGCAGCTGCCATCTCGGCGTAGAGCAGCAGGTCGCCTGTCGGTTTTTTTGCAAGAGAGGCCATGGCTGGGGCAGCGGCTGTCGTGATTTATGGAGATAAGCGGGCTATTTGTCGCTTTTCTTGAGAAAAATGACAGGCCGGCCGGTTTCTGCCGCCTTTATTTTAATTTGAATGTCGGTGTGTCGCAAGTTTTCGTTTGAGACTTGGGCCGCGGCCGCGACGAGGTGCTTGGGAGCACCCGGACAGAAAATATCCCCCTTGCTGGCCGACACCAGTTTCAGCCTCTGTCTCGCGGTTGTAAGCGAACGTTTGCTTGAGGTCGTCGCGGTTGGTCACGGATCGCTGCAGCCGCGCGAAGCACGGACGCTTGCCACTCATTTGCCACTAAGGGCACCTGAAGCAAGCAATCCGCACTTGGCGCTGAATTGTAAGTAGATGATTTATAAGAGAAATCTGGTCGGGGTGAGAGGATTCGAACCTCCGGCCTCTACGTCCCGAACGTAGCGCTCTACCAGGCTAAGCTACACCCCGCGGGTCTGATGACCGTGCACCTTGGGCTAGGAGCGGCGCTCCAGCAGTGCGGCCGCCCATTGTAGCAAAGCAGCGCGGCCGGGGTTGTCGGGCAGGCCGTTGGCGGCGTCTATGGCGCTCTGGGCCAGCGCGGTGGCGGCGCGGCGCGCTTCGGCCAGGCCGCCGCTGCGGCGCACGATTTCGATGATTTCGGGCAAGCGATCGCTGTTGCCCTGTTCGATGGCGCTGCGGATCAGGGCCGCCTCGCTGGCGTTGCAGCGTTGCAAGGTGCAGATCAGGGGCAGCGTGACCTTGCCTTCGCGCAGGTCGTCGCCCAGGTTTTTGCCCATTTCGGCCACATCGCCTTCGTAGTCGAGCACGTCGTCGATCACCTGAAAGGCGGCCCCTAGCGATTGGCCGTAGTCGGCGCAGCGCGCTTCGGTGGCGGCGTCGCTGTCGGCCAAAATAGCGGCCAGGCGCGCGCTGGCCTCGAACAGCTTGGCGGTTTTGGCGCGGATCACGCGCAGGTAGGCGGCTTGGTCGAGTGCGGCGTCGTGCATCTGCATGAGTTGCAGCACCTCGCCTTCGGCGATCACGTTGGTGGCGTCGGCCAGCACGTCCATCACGCGCATCAGCCCGGCCTGCACCATCATCTGGAAGGCGCGCGAGTAGAGGAAGTCGCCCACCAGCACGCTGGCGGCGTTGCCAAACAGGTGGTTGGCGGTGT
>BBPD01000490.1_pt2 | contig 25926 bp, 28 predicted proteins | sample 1344911 | NCBI WGS metagenome assembly BBPD01 (sample SAMD00019088, study PRJDB2971) | groundwater metagenome | biome: freshwater biome; feature: mineral spring; material: ground water | place: USA: CA, Sonoma | collected 2011-09 | depth surface m
GGTGGTGCGATGCCCGGGCTGGCCGCGGGACCGGTGGCGTTTCTCGTCACGCGGGGCGTGTTGCGGCGGCGCGCCCGACGCCATGACGCGCACCGATAGCGCTGACCCGGCGGCCCTCCTCCCCCACGACGGTTTGGGCGGTGCCCGGCGCTTACGCCCCCGCCGCCGCGGGCACGGTCACCACCCCGTCCACCACCTCCGCCGCCACGACCTCCAGCGCCTCGCCCAAACATGGCCCGCTGACGCACAGCCCGTCCTCGACGCGGAAGCGCGCGCCGTGGGCGGAGCAGACGATCATCTCGCCCTTGCGGTCAAGGAAGCGATCCGGCACCGGCTCCAGCGGCAAGCCGAGGTGCGGGCAGGAGTTGACGAAGACCCGCACCATGCCGCCGCCCTTGATGGCGAACAGGCCGATGAGGCGGCCGGGCGGGGCCGGGAAGCCCCTTGCCCCGCGCTCGGGAATCTCGTCCACGCGGCACAGTGCACGGCACGCCGTCACGGCCCCGGCCATTCCCCCATCGCGCACAAGGTGGCCCAGTGCTCGCCCGAAATCGGCATCACCGAGAGGCGGGATTGGCGGACCAGTGCGAGGCCTTCCAGCGCGGGTTCGGCCTTGATGGCGGCGAGCGTCACGGGTTTTGGCATCGGCGCCACCGCCCGCATGTCCACGCAGCACCAGCGCCCTGTATCGTCCGTCGGGTCGGGGTAGGCCTCGCGCGCGACCTCGACCACGCCGACAATCTCCTTGCCGATATTCGAGTGGTAGAAAAAGGCGCGGTCGCCTGCCGCCATCTCGCGCAGGAATTTCGCCGCCTGTGCGTTGCGCACGCCCGTCCAGGGCTCGACACCAACCGCGACCTGTTGCGCCCATGAGAAGGCATCGGGCTCCGACTTCACGAGCCAATGTCGGCGCATCCCCACTCCCCCGGGCTTCTCGAGCAGCATGCCGCGAGTGCTGGTGCCGCGCCAAGCCCGCGGGCGTTCGTGTCGCGCGCGGAAAGGTAGAGGGGTGCGGGGGCAAAAGCCGTTTCTGATCACGGTCCATGCTTCAAGGAAGGCCAAAGGGCACTTACACTAGGGTCGTGGACACGACGCCCAACTCCGCGGCCTTCGCTCCGAGAGCCGACGCCTCGCGCAGCCTGCACCGCTTTGCCAACCCTGGTCGCTTCCTGCGGCTGACGGATCGGTGGCTGCCCTGGCTCGCCGGTTCGGCGCTGCTCGTGCTCGGGGCGGGCGCCGCGTGGGGCCTGCTTTTCGCGCCGCCGGACTGGCAGCAGGGCGAGACGGTGCGGATCATGTTCGTCCACGTGCCGATGGCCTGGCTCGCCATGGGTGGCTATGTCGGCCTGGCTGTCCTTTCGCTGATGTCGCTGATCTGGCGGCACCCGCTGGCCGACCTCACGGCGCGGGAGCTGTCACTGGCGGGCGCGGCCGTTACCTTCCTATGCCTGCTCACTGGCTCGCTCTGGGGCAAGCCGATGTGGGGCACGTGGTGGGTGTGGGACGCGCGGCTCACCTCCGTGCTGGTGCTGTTCTTCCTCTGGCTCGGCCACGCGGCGCTGGTGCGCGCGTTCGACGACCCCGAGCGCGGCGCACGCATGGGCGCGATTCTCGCGCTGGTGGGCGCGGTCAACGTGCCCATAGTGAAGTTCTCCGTGGATTGGTGGAACACGCTGCACCAGCCCGCCTCGGTGACCCGCCTGGATGCGCCGGGGATGCACGTGGACATCCTCTATCCGCTGCTCGTTTGCACGCTCGGCTTCGCGCTGGCCTTTGCCGCCATCGTGCTGGCTGCGACCCGCGCGAGCGTGATGGAGCGGCGCGTGCGGGCGCTGCAGATGGCGAAGGCGCGTCGTGCCGAAGGCGCGCTGGGAGTCTCCGCCGAAGGCGCGCTGGGAGTCTTCGCCGGAGGCGCGCCCACGATCCGCGTCGAAGGCGCACCCGGGGTCTCGGCCGAAGGCGCACCCGGGGCGCGCGCGGAGGCAGGCGCATGACAACCCATTGGCTGCACATCACCCTCAGCTGGGCCGCGACCCTTGGCGTATTCGCCGCCCTCGGCCTTGCCGCCGCGTCGCGCGTGCGCGCCGCCCGCCGTGACCTCGCCCGGCTCGAGACGCGGCCCGATCGGGGGCAGGCCGCGCCATGACCTCGCGCAAGAGGCGCCGCCTCTGGATCCTGCTGCTCTGCGGCCTCGGCCTCGGCTCGGCGACGGCGCTGACGCTGACCGCGTTCCAGGACAACCTCGTCTTCTTCCGCTCGCCATCCGACATTCTGGCGGAGACGCCGCCCGCGGGCCGCGCGTTCCGCCTCGGCGGCCTGGTCGAGCAGGGCAGCGTGGTGCGCGAGGGCGAGTACCAGGGCCGCCCAGCCATCCGCTTCCGCGTGACCGACGGCGCCAACGTCATCCCCGTCGTGTTCGCCGGCGTGCTGCCCGACCTGTTCCGCGAGGGCCAGGGCGTGGTGACACAGGGCGTGCTCGGCGCCGACGGCGTGTTCCGCGCGCGCGAAGTGCTGGCCCGCCACGATGAGAACTACATGCCGCCCGAAGTCGCCGACGCGCTCAAGCGCGCCGGCCACTGGGACCCGGCGCAGGGCGCGCCGCCGCCGCCCGCCCAGTGGAACACGCTGGATGCAAGCCGGCCACCGAGGAGCTGACACAGCACCATGAGGCCCGAACATGATTCCTGAACTCGGGCATTTCGCCCTCGTCCTCTGCGCCTGTCTCGCGCTCGCGCAGAGCGTGGTGCCGCTGATAGGCGCGCAGACGCGCAACGCACGGCTGATGTCGCTCGGCCCGCCCCTCGCCCTCGCGGGCGTCCTGGGCTGCCTCATCGCCTTCGTGGCGCTCATGTGGAGCTATGCGGTAAACGACACCACGGTGTTGAACGTCGTGCAGAACAGCCACTCGGCGAAGCCGATGCTGTACAAGCTCACCGGCACCTGGGGCAATCACGAGGGATCGATGGTCCTTTGGTCGCTCGTGCTCGCGCTGTGCGGCGGTTCCGTCGCGGCGTTCGGGCGCGACCTGCCCTCGGGCCTGCAGGCGCGCGTGCTTGCGGTGCTGGGGATGGTCGCGCTGGGCTTCCTCGTCTTCATCCTGGCCACCTCCAACCCGTTCGAGCGCGTGTGGCCGCCGCCGCCGGACGGCCAGGGTCTGAACCCGCTGCTGCAGGACATCGGCCTCGCCATCCACCCGCCGCTGCTCTACCTCGGCTATGTCGGCTACGCCGTCACCTTCGCCTTCGCCTGCGCGGCGCTGATCGAGGGGCGCGTGGACGCGGCCTGGGGGCGCTGGGTGCGGCCCTGGAGCCTCGCGGCGTGGTCCTTCCTGACGCTCGGCATCTCCATCGGCTCCTGGTGGGCGTATTACGAGTTGGGCTGGGGCGGCTACTGGTTTTGGGACCCAGTGGAGAACGCCTCGCTCCTGCCATGGCTCGCCGGCACGGCGTTGCTGCATTCGGCCATCGTGGTGGAGAAGCGCGAGGCGCTGAAGGTCTGGACGGTGCTTCTCGCGCTGCTTGCCTTCGCGCTGTCGCTGCTCGGCGCCTTCCTGGTGCGCTCGGGCGTGCTGAACTCCGTGCATTCCTTCGCCTCCGACCCGGCGCGCGGCGTGTTCATCCTGGGCCTGCTCGGCGTGTTTGTGGCGGGGTCGCTGGCGCTGTTCGCCTGGCGCGCGCCGGTGATGGCACCGCAAGGCTCGTTCGCGCCAGTGTCGCGCGAGGGCGCGCTGGTGCTCAACAACCTGCTGCTCTGCTCCATCACGGCGGTGGTGCTGGTTGGTACGCTCTACCCGCTCTTCCTCGATCTGCTGACAGGGCAGATGATCTCCGTCGGCCCGCCCTTCTTCAACGCCGCGACCGCGCCGCTCGCGCTGCCGCTGGTGATGGCGATGGCGGTCGGGCCGCTGATGCCGTGGAAGCGCGCGCAACTCTGGCCCGTGGTGCAAAGGCTGTGGTGGGCGGCGCTCTTCTCGCTCGTTGCCTTCTGCGTCGTGATGGCCTTCGCGGGCTGGCAGACGCTGCCGGCGCTCGGCTTCGCCGTCGGGGTGTGGGTGGTCGCGGCCGCGGCGGTGGACATACTTGACCGCGTGGGGTTGGGCCGCACCACGCGGCGCAACATGTGGAATCGCGCGCTCAACCTGCCGCGTGCGGCCTGGGGCGCGGCCATCGCCCACGCCGGCGTCGGCATCACCATCCTCGGCGTCGCGGGGATGGGCTTGACGAGCGAGCGGCTCGTCGCGCTCGCGCCGGGGCAGTCCACGCAGTTCGCGGGTCATGAATGGCGCTTCGACGGCGTGCGCGACTTCATCGGCCCCAACTTCACGGCGCGGAAGGCGACGATCACCGTTATCAGCAACGGGCAGGTGGCGCACGTCATGGAGCCGTCGAAGCGCTTCTTCCCGATCGGCGGCATCACGACGACCGAGGCCGCGATCCGCACCAACCTGTTCCGCGACCTCTACGCCGTCCTCGGCGATGAGCGGGACGGCGAGGCGGTGCTGCGGCTGCACCACAACCCGCTCGCGCCGTGGATCTGGATCGGGGCCGCGATCATGGCGCTGGGCGGAGGGATCTCGCTTGCCGATCGGCGCGTGCGCGTGGCCGCGCCCAACCGCCGCCGCGCCGAGGCGGAAGGGGCGGCACCGGCATGAGCGACGTGCTCGACCCCACCCCGCGCGGGCTGCGCCGGCGCTGGCTGCTGGCCCTGCCCGTCGGCGTGGCGGGCGCGGCGGGCGTCGGCTTCTGGCAGATGCTGCGCGGCATGCAGGACGGCTCCTTCGATCCGCGCGGCGTCCCTTCGGTGCTGATCGGCCGCCGCCCGCCGGACTTCGCCCTGCCGCCGGTCGAGGGCGCGGACCTGCCCACGTTCGCCTCCTCCGACATCGCCGCGCCGGAGCGGCCTGTCGTCGTGAATTTCTGGGCCTCATGGTGCGTGCCCTGCATCATCGAGCACCCGCACCTCATGGCGCTGCACCGCCAGGGTGTCCCGGTGTTCGGCGTGAACCACAAGGACCGCGCGCCGGACGCGGTCGCCTTCCTGCGGCGCCACGGCAACCCCTTCGCCCGCCTCGGTGCCGACACGCCCGGCCGCGTCTCGATCGACTGGGGCGTGTACGGCGTGCCGGAAACCTACATCCTCGACCGGCGGGGCGTGGTCCGCTGGCGTTGGGCCGGGCCCCTCACGCCCGAGCTCATGGCAAGCGACGTGCGGCCCCTCCTGCGGGGGCTAGCGGCTTGATCCGCGCCCTGCTCCTCGCCCTCGCGCTGCTCGCGGCCACGCCCGCGGCGCGCGCGCAGATCGGCGATACCACCTACCGCCTCGCCGACCCGGCGCTGGAGCAGCGCGCGAGAGAGATCGGCAAGGAGCTGCGCTGCCTCGTCTGCCAGAACCAATCCATCGAGGACAGCGACGCCTCGCTGGCCCGAGACCTGCGTAAGATCGTGCGCGAACAGGTCGAGCGCGGCGCGTCCGACCGCGAGGTGATCGCCTTCGTCCACGCGCGCTACGGAGACTTCGTGCTGCTCAAGCCGCCCTTCCGCCTGTCCACCGCGCTGCTGTGGGCCACGCCGGCCCTCGCCCTGCTGCTGGGCGGCTGGCTCGCCATGTCCGTGCTGCGCCGCCGCGCCGCGGCACCGCTCTCGCCGGCCGACCTCACCGAGGCCGAGCGCGCGCGCCTGGCCGCCCTGGAGCCGCAACACGCCCCCCGATGATGTGGTTATCCCTGTCGGCGGTGGCGCTCACGGTGCTCGCGCCGCTCGCCTTCGCCCTGCTCCGACCGGCCAGCGCCCGCGGCCGCGCGGAGGCTGACATAGCCCTCTACCGCGCGCAGCTCGCGGAGCTCGACGCGCAGCGCGGCGAGGGCCGCCTCGACGAGGCCGCGCACCGCGCCGCGACGATCGAGGTGCAACGCCGCGTGCTGGCCGCTCCGAAGCCGGAGGAGCCGCCGAGGCCCGGTCGCGCCGCCGGACTGGTCGCGGCCGCCACGCTCGCCCTCGTCCCGGCCCTCGGCATCCCGCTCTACCTGTGGCGCGGCGTGCCGGAGATGCCGTCGGTCACGGGCGAGCAACGGCGAGCCGCCCAGGCCGCGGACGACGCGCTGATCACTCAGTTGCGCGAGCGGATACAGCGCGCCGACCCGGCGACGGAGATGGGGCGGCAGGGCTGGATCCTGCTCGGCAACGCCGAGCGCAACCGCGGCCGTTTCCGCGAGGCGGCGGAGGCCTGGGAGCGCGCGCTGGGCGGCCGCTTCGACGCCACGCTCGCGGCCGAGCTGGCCGAGATGCACATCGAGCTGCGCAACACCGACCGTGCGCGCGAGCTGATCTCGCGCGGGCTGGCGCAGCAACCCAGCAGCCCGCAGCTGCGCTACCTTGCTGGTCTCGCCGAGGCGCGCGACGGGCGCAACGAGAACGCGCGTGCGGCCTGGCGCGCCCTGCTCGCCGACGCGCCCCGCGACGCGCCCTGGCGCGCGGTCGTGGAGGGGCGGCTGCGGGCGCTGCCGTAGCGGCCTTCACGCAAAAGACGCGCGCCTTTCACCCGCCGGAAGCCGACCCGGGACTACCGCCTGCCGGGGAGACCGAGCGGGGGCGTCGTGCCAGGCCGACCGAAGAACGTGCTGCTCGTCGTGGTGGACCAGTGGCGGGCGGACTTCGTCCCCGCCCTCGGCGCGGGCTTCCTGCGCGCCCCCAACCTCGACCGGCTTTGCCGCGAGGGTGTGACCTTCGCCAACCACTTCACCACTGCCGTGCCCTGCGGCCCGGCCCGCGCCTCGCTGCTGACGGGCCTCTACCTGATGAACCACCGGGCCGTGCAGAACACGGTCCCGCTCGACGCGCGGCACTTCAACCTCGGCCAGGCCCTTCGCCTCGTCGGCTATGACCCGGCGCTGGTCGGCTACACGACGACGACGCCCGACCCGCGCACCACCGGCCCCCGCGACCCGCGCTTCACCACGCTCGGCGACCTCATGGAGGGCTTCCGCTCCGTCGGCGCCTTCGAGCCGGCGATGGACGGCTACTTCGGCTGGCTGGCGCACAAGGGTTTCCCGTTGCCCGACAGGCGCGAGGATGTGTGGCTCCCCGAGGGCATGACAGAGGGCGTGGATTCCGAGCCGGGCGTGACCGACCGCCCCTCGCGCCTGCCTGCCGCGCTGTCGGACAGCGCCTACTTCACGGACCGCGCGCTGACCTACCTGAAGGGCAAGGGGCGGAACCCGTGGTTCCTGCACCTGGGCTACTACCGCCCGCACCCGCCCTTCGTCGCGCCCGCGCCCTACCACGCGATGTTCGCGCCTGCGGACATGCCCGCGCCGGTGCGCCGCGCGACGTGGCAGGAGGAGGCGGCGCAGCACCCGCTGCTCGACCACTACCTGCGGGCGGTGCAGCAGGGCTCGTTCTTCCGCGGCGCGAGCGGCCCGGCGCACCTGCTGGGCGAGGCGGCGATCCGCCAGACGCGCGCGACCTATTGCGGCCTCATCGCCGAGATCGACCACTGCCTCGGCCAGGTCTTCGCGCATCTCGACGAGACGGGGCAGTGGGACGACACGCTCGTCATCTTCACCTCCGACCACGGCGAGCAGCTCGGCGACCACTGGCTGCTCGGCAAGATCGGCTACCACGACGAAAGCTTCCGCATCCCGCTCGTCGTGAAGGATGCGGGCGCGAACGGCCGTGCGGGCGAGATCGAGCGCGCCTTCACCGAGAGCGTGGACGTGATGCCGACGATCCTCGCGGCCCTCGGCGGCGAGATCCCGCGCGCCTGCGACGGGCGCGACCTGGCGCCGCTGGTGCGGCGCGGCCCGCCCGGTGATTGGCGCGACTTCGCGTTCTTCGAATACGACTTCCGCGACGTGTTCTACTCCGCGCCGGAGAGCGCGCTCGGCCTCGCGATGGACGATTGCTCGCTCTGCGTCGTGCAGGACGCGTCGAGGAAGTACGCCCACTTCGCCGCCCTGCCGCCGCTGTTCTTCGACCTCGCGCGGGACCCGCACGCCTTCGACGACCTCGCGCAGCAGCCGTCGCGCGCGGCCGAGGTGCGCGACTGGGCGCAGCGCACGCTGTCGCACCGCATGCGCCATGCCGAGCGCACACTCACCCATTTCCGCGCGTCGCCGCAGGGCCTGCAGGACCGCACGCGCCCGCCGCCGCCGCCCCTCGCCCAAGCCGCCCAGTGACCCAGGAGACCGCCCCCATGCTCCGTCGCCGCCACCTCGCCGCCCTCCCGAGCCTCGCCCTCGCCACGCCCGCGCTCGGGCAGGCCGACCAGCGCCCCGCGATCACCGTCGCGGTGCAGAAGATCAGCAACTCCAACACGCTCGAGGTGCTGCGCGAGCAGTCCAACGTCGGCGAGCGCATCTTCCACTCCTCGCTGTGGGAGCCGCTGATCGGCCGCAACTGGCAGGGCCGCCTCGAAAGCGTGCCGCTGCTCGCCACCGCCTGGCGGCGCATCGACGACCGCATCGTCGAGCTCGACCTGCGGCCGGGCGTGCGCTTCCACGACGGGCGCGAGATGACGGCCGAGGACGTGGTGTTCACCTTCGGCCGCGAGCGCATGTTCGGTTCGGCCGAGCCCGGCTCGAACCCGGCGCTGTTCCAGCGCGCTCCGGGCGTCGCCAACCCGGCGACCGGCAAGGAGCCGCCGCCGGAGGTGGTGGCCGTCTCCCGCCGCATCTGGCCGGCGCTGGAGCGCGTCGAGGCTGTCGCATCGCATCGCGTGCGCTTCGTCAACCAGACGCCCGACGTCACGCTCGAGGGCCGCATCTCGCGCCTCGGCTCCGACATCATCAGCCGCGCCGGCTTCGAAGCGGCGCCGACCTGGCTCGACTGGGCACGGCGCCCGGTGACCACCGGCCCCTACCAGGTCGCCGAGTTCCGCCCCGACGTGGCGCTGACCTACGCGGCCCACGACGGCTATTGGGGCGGCCGGCCACCACTGCGCCAGATCCGCTTCGTCGAGATGCCGGAGGTCTCGTCGCGCATCAACGCGCTGCTCTCCGGCGAGGCGCAGTTCGCTTGCGACATCCCGCCCGACCAGATCGCCGCCATCGAGCGCAACCGCGCCTTCGAGGTGCAGGGCGGCACCGTCCTCAACCACCGCATCCTCTGCTTCGACCAGAACCACCCGGTGCTGCGCGACGCCCGCGTGCGCCGCGCGATGACGCACAGCGTGGACCGGCAGGCGATCGTGGACAGCCTCTGGGCCGGCCGCACCGTCGTGCCGCGCGGGCTGCAGTGGGAGTACTACGGCGACATGTTCCTCGCCGACTGGAGCGTGCCGCGCTTCGACCTGGCCGAGGCGCGGCGCCTGCTGCGCGAGGCGGGCTACCGCGGCGAGCCGATCCCCTACCGCCTGCTCAACAACTACTACACCAACCAGGTCGCGACCGCGCAGATCATGGTCGAGATGTGGCGCGCGGCCGGCATCAACGTGGTGATCGAGATGCGGGAGAACTTCTCCCAGGTCTTCGACCGCTCCACCGGGCAGCGCGGCGTGCGCGACTGGTCGAACAGCGCGCCGTTCAACGACCCCGTCTCCAGCCTCGTGAACCAGCACGGGCCGCGCGGGCAGCAGCAGCAGATCGGCGAGTGGACGAACGCGGAGTTCAACCGCCTGTCGGGCGAACTCGAAACGGGCACCGACCGCGCGCGTCGGCGCGAGGTGTTCCGCCGCATGCTCGAGATCATCGAGCGCGAGGACCCTGCCTACATCCTGCTGCACCAGAACGCGACCTTCACGGCCAAGCGCCGCGACACGCGCTGGCGCGCGGCGCCCGCCTTCGCGATGGATTTCCGCAGCCAGAACTGGGGGGTGTGATGCGCCGCCGCGACCTCGCCGCCCTGCCGGCGCTCGCCCTTGCGGCCCCCGCCCTCGCACAGGCCGACCAGCGCCCGACGCTGACCGTCGCGGTGCAGAAGATCAGCAACTCGAACACGCTGGAGACGCCGCGCGAACAGTCCAACGTCGGCTTCCGCCTCTCCACGCTCTACGCCGAGAGCCTGATCGGCACGAACTGGACCGGCGACATGCGCGCCGTGCCGGAGTTGGCGACGGCGTGGCGGCGGGTGGACGAGCGCACGGTCGAGTTCGACCTGCGGGCCGGCGTGCGGATGCACGACGGGCGCGTGATGTCGGCCGATGACGCGGCGTTTTCCATCGGCGGCGCGCGGCTGTTCGGCACGGGCCAAGCGCGTGAGGGTCGCGCGGGCATCACCGCCGGCCAGCAGGGGATGGAGCCGCAGCCCGAGGTCGTCGCCACGGCCCGCCGCACCTTCCCCGGCCTCGAGCGGGTCGAGATCGTCCGCGACGGGGTGATCCGCTTCCACAACCGCACCCCCGATCTGACGCTGGAGAAACGCCTGCAGCAGAATGTCGGCGTGGTGCTGTCCCGCGCCGCGTTCGAAGCATCGGAAAACTGGCTCGCCTGGGCGCGGCGGCCCGTCGGCACGGGGCCCTACCGCATCGCCGAGTTCCGCCCCGACGTGTCGCTGACCTTCGAGGCCTTCGACGAATACTGGGGCGGCCGGCCGCCCGCGCGCCGCATCCGCTTCGTCGAGGTGCCGGAGGTCGCGTCGCGCCTCAACGCGCTGTTCTCGGGCGAGGTGGATTTCGCCACCGACATCCCGCCCGACCAGTTCCGCACCGTCGAGCGCAACGCGCGCTTCGAGGTGCAGGGCAGCCCGATCAACAACATCCGCATCCTCGCCTTCGACGCGACCCACGCCGCGCTGCGCGACCCGCGCGTGCGCCGCGCAATGGCCCACGCGCTCGACCGCCGCGCCATCGTGGACAGCCTGTGGGCCGGGCGCACGGAGCTGCCGCGTGGCCTGCAACTGCCGTTCTTCGACGACATGTTCCTCGCCGACTGGGAAAGCCCCCGCCACGACCCGGCCGAGGCGCGGCGCCTGCTGCGCGAGGCAGGCTACCGCGGGGAGGTGATCGCCTACCGCTGCCTCAACAACTACTACGTCAACCAGACCGCGAACGCGCAGGTCCTGGTCGAGATGTGGCGCGCGGTCGGCCTCAACGTGCAGCTGCAGATGCTGGAGAACTGGACGCAGATTCTCGAGCCGGGCCCGACGCGCGGCGTGCGCGACTGGTCGGTGACGCACGTGTTCGCCGACCCCGTCGGCTCGCTCAGCCGCGCGATGGGGCCAGGCTCGCCGCTGCAGCGCCAGGGCGAGTGGACCAACGCCGAGTTCAACCGCCTCTCCGGCGAGCTGGAGTCGGGGACCGACCGCGCCGCGCGCCGCGCCGCCTTCCGCCGCATGCTCGAGATCATCGAGCGCGAGGACCCGGGCTACCTCGTGCTGCACCAGGCCGCGACCTTTGTCGCCAAGCGCCGCGACATACGTTGGCAGGCCTCGCGCGGCTGGCCGATGGATTTCCGCAGCCACAACCTGAGCTTCGGGGCGTGAGCGCGTCGCGCGCGCGCGACGCCCCGCACCCGCGGGCTTGCCGGCCTCGCGTGCCCGGTGAGTCGGTTGGCAGGGGGCCGGGCGGCGCCTTGCGCCGATCCGCGGATGCGCCGGCCCCAATCGACCGCGCGGCGGATCGTCCGAGCGGGGCGACTGCGTGACGCCGCCTCGCAGCGACGCGCCGCTTATCCGCATCGAAAACCTTGCCGTCTCCTTCGATGGCCAGGCGGCGCTGCGCGGCGTGTCGTTCGACGTGGCGCGCGGCGAGGCGCTGGGCCTCGTGGGCGAAAGTGGTTGCGGCAAATCCGTCACGTGGCTCGCGGCGCTCGGGCTGCTGCCCGCGAAGGCGCGCATCACCGGCTCAGTGCGCCTCACGGGCGAGGAGATCCTGGGCGCGCCGCCCGCGGCGCTGGAGCGCGTGCGCGGCGGGCGCGTGGCGATGATCTTCCAGGACCCCGCCTCCTCGCTCAACCCGGTCCACCGAGTCGGCCGGCAGATCGCGGAGGCGCTCGCGCTGCACCGCGGCCTGTACGGCGCGGCGGCGCGGGCGGAGGCGAAGCGTTTGCTCGACACGGTGGGCATCCCGGACGCGGCGCGCCGCCTCGACGCCTACCCGCACGAATTCTCGGGCGGGCAGAACCAGCGCGTGATGATCGCCATGGCGCTCGCGGGCCAGCCGGACCTGCTCGTCGCCGATGAGCCGACGACCGCGCTCGACGTGACGATCCAGGCGCAGATTCTCGAGCTGCTGCAACACCTGCGCCGCGAGACGGGCATGGCGCTCGTCCTCATCAGCCACGACCTCGGCGTTGTCGCGGAAACCTGCGACCGGGTGGCGGTGATGTACGCGGGTCGCATCGTGGAGGAGGGCCCGGTGGAGCGCCTTTTCGACGCGCCGGCCCACCCCTACACGCGCGGCCTGCTCGGCGCTCTGCCGGATATCGACGGGCCGCGCCGCCGCCTCTCGGCGATCCCGGGCGGCGTGCCGGAGCCGTGGGCGATGCCGCCGGGCTGCGCCTTCGCGCCGCGCTGCGCGTCGCGGATCGCCGCCTGCGATGACGGCGTCCCGCCCGACCTCGCCGTCGCGGACGGCCACCGCGCCGCCTGCCTGCGCGCGCGCGAGACCGCTGCCTCCCGTGAAGCCGTGCCCGCATGAGCGCGCCCCTCCTCGCCGCGGAAAACCTCACCCGCAGCTACGCGCTGCGGCGCGGCGTGTTCGGCCGCGCCGCCGAGGTGCGCGCGGTGGACGGCGTGTCGCTCGCCATCCGCCGCGGCGAGACGCTGGGCCTCGTCGGCGAATCGGGCTGCGGCAAATCGACCACCGGCCGCCTCGTCCTCGGCCTGGAGCGGGCGGATGCAGGCACCCTGCGCTTTGACGGCACGCCGATGCCGGCGCCCGGCACGGATGCCTGGCGAAAGCTGCGCGCCCGGATGCAGATGGTGTTCCAGGACCCGCTCGGCGCTCTCGACCGCCGGCTGCCGGTGGGCGTGCAGATCCGCGAGCCGCTCGACATCCACGGCCTGCCGGCGGAGCGCGTGGCGGACCTGCTCGCCTCCGTCGGCCTGCGCCCCGACCAGGCCGCGCGCTACCCGCATGAGCTTTCGGGCGGCCAGCGCCAGCGCGCCGTGATCGCGCGCGCGCTCGCCACCGACCCCGACCTGCTCGTCTGCGACGAGCCGATCAGCGCGCTCGACGTCTCCATCCAGGCGCAGGTGATGAACCTGCTCGCGGAGCTGCAGGAGCGGCGGCGGCTGGCCATGCTCTTCATCAGCCACGACCTGCGCGCCGTGCGCCAGCTCAGCCATCGCGTCGCCGTGATGTATCTGGGCCGCATCGTGGAGGAGGGCGACCCGGACGAGGTGCTGGCCGCGCCCGCGCACCCGTACGCGCAGGCGCTCGTCTCGGCCATTCCCCGCCGGTCCTCGGGCGGCGGCCAGTCAGCTTCGCGCATCGTGCTGAAGGGCGACCCGCCGAACCCCGCCGACCGGCCCGCGGGCTGCGCCTTCCACCCGCGCTGCGCGCACGCCGTCGCGCGCTGCCGCGCCGACGAGCCGGCGCTGCTGCCGCGCCGCGGCGACGGGCGGCTCGTCGCCTGCCACGTGGCCCACGGCGAGGCCGGGCGGCCGCTCGCGAGGGCCGCCTGATGCTGCGCTTCGCCGCCTCCCGCCTCGCCCGCGCCGCGCTGACCCTCGCGATGGTCGTGACCTTCGCGTTCCTCGTGCTCATCGCCTCGGGCGACCCGGCCGACATCATCATGGGCGCCGACGCGCCGCCCGAGGCGGTCGAGGCCTTCCGCCAGGCCTGGGGGCTCGACCGGCCGATCTGGGCGCAGTGGCTGGGCTACCTCGGCGCGGTGCTTTCGGGCGATTTCGGCCGCTCCATGCGCGACGGCAGGCCCGCCCTCGAACTCGTGATGGAGCGCGTGCCGCAGACGCTCGCCATCACCCTGCCCGCCCTCGCGATCAAGCTGGGCCTGGGCATCCCGGCCGGCATCTACGCGGCGCTGCACCGCAATTCGCTCGCGGACCGCATGGTGATGGCGCTCGCCGTGGCCGGCTTCACCATCCCCTCCTTCGTGCTGGGGCTGCTGCTCGTGCTGGTGTTCGCGGTGCAGCTCGGCTGGCTGCCCTCGGGCGGCGAGGGCACCTGGCGGCACGCCGTGCTGCCCGTCGTCACGCTCGGCATCGGCGGTGCGGCCGTGCTCGCGCGCTTCACGCGCTCCGCGATGCTGGAGGTGCTGGGCCAGCCCTACATCCGCACCGCGAGCGCGAAGGGCGTGCCGTGGCGCCTCGTGGTCTCGAACCACGCCCTGCCGAACGCCGCCATCCCGACCGTGACCATCGTCGGCTTCATGGTCGGCACGCTGATCGCCGGCGCGGTCGTCGTGGAGAGCGTGTTCTCCTGGCCCGGCGTGGGCCGGTTGCTGGTGACCGCGGTCGCCAACCGCGACCTCGCCGTGGTGCAGTGCGTGCTGCTGCTGGTGGCGGCGACGATGGTGACGGCCAACCTCATCGTGGATCTGCTCTACGGCCTGCTCGATCCGCGGCTGCGCGCGGCGCCGCGCGGCGCGGCGGGGGGCTGAGCGATGCCGAAAACACCGCTCACCGCCGCTCTCCCAGGAGCCGCCCCTGGAGCCGCCCCTGGAGCCGCCCTTGGGGCCGCCCCTGGGGCCTCCGCGCCGCCGAAGCCCCGCCGCGAGCGCCCCTCGCCGCTCGTGCTCTTCGGCCTGTGCTGGGTCGCGCTCATGGTGTTCGTCGCGGTGTTCGGCGACTGGCTCCAGCCCTTCTCCACGACGCAGCTGGACCTGCGCAACCGCCTCTCGCCGCCCGTCGGCTTCGGCGGTACCTGGCTGCACCCGCTGGGCACGGACGAGCTGGGCCGCGACGTGCTCTCGCGCCTCATCGCGTCGGTGCGCACCAGCCTCGTCATCGCGTTCGGCGCGACGGTGGTGGGCGCGGTGCTCGGCACGACGCTCGGGTTCCTGGCCGCGCATTTCCGCGGAGTCGTCGAGCAGGCCGTGCTCGCGCTGGTGGATTTCTCGGCCTCCATCCCGTTCCTCATCCTCGCACTTGCCGTGCTGGCCTTCTTCGGCAACTCGCTGGGGCTGTTCGTGCTGCTGCTCGGCCTGCACGCGTGGGAGCGCTACGCGCGCATCGCCCGTGGCCTCGCGATCTCGGCGAGCGCGCAGGGCTACGCCGGCGCGGTGCGACAGCTCGGCGCGCGTCCGCTGCGCGTGTACGGCCGCCACATCCTGCCCAACATCGCGTCCACGCTCATCGTCTCGATGACGCTCGCCTTCCCCGAGGTGATCCTGCTCGAGTCCGGCCTCTCCTTCCTCGGCCTCGGCGTGCAGCCGCCGGACAGCTCGCTCGGCAACATGGTGGGCTACGGGCGCGAGTACCTGACGCGCGCGCCGTGGATCCTGCTCGCGCCGGCCTTCGTGATCGTGCTCACGACGCTCTCCGTCTCGCTGATCGGGGATTGGCTGCGCGACCGGCTCGACCCCACGCTGCGCTGACGGCGCGCCGCGTGTGCCCGCCCGAGACGCGGGCCGCCACGCCCGCCCTCGTCACGCGCTGCCGGCCGCGGGCGGGCACGCGATGGTGGCGAACGCGCTCCACGACGCGGGAGTGGCGTCGGGACGGGCCGCCTGAGCGCGCCTACACGTTGAAGCGAAACAGCATCACGTCGCCGTCGCGCACGACGTAGGTCTTGCCCTCGACGCGCATCCGGCCCGCCTCCTTCGCGCCCTGCTCGCCGCCGAGCGCCACGTAGTCGTCGTAGCCGATGGTCTCGGCGGCGATGAAGCCGCGCTCGAAATCGCCGTGGATCACGCCCGCCGCCTGCGGCGCCGTCATGCCGCGGGTGATCGTCCAGGCGCGGGATTCCTTCGGCCCGGCGGTGAAATAGGTGACGAGGCCGAGCAGCTCGTAGCCCGCGCGGATCACGCGCTCGAGGCCGCTTTCGCTCAGGCCCAGGCCCTCCAGGAAGTCGCCGCGGTCGGCGGCGTCCATCTGCGCGATCTCCGCCTCGATGGCGGCCGAGACAACGACGGAGGGCGCGCCCTGCGCTTCCGCCCAGGCCTTCAGGCGCGCGGAGAGCGCGTTGCCCTCGGCCGCGGCCGCCTCCTCGACATTGCAGACGTAGAGTATGGGCTTCGTCGTCATCAGCCCGAGGCGGCGCGCCGCCTCCTCCTCGCCCTTGGGGATCGCGCCGCGCGCCTTCTCGCCGCGCTGCAGGGCTGGCAGCAGCGCCTCGACGAGGGCGAGCTGCGCGGCCGCCTCCTTGTCGTTGCCGCGCGCCTTTTTCTGCAGGGCCGGCACGCGCTTCTCCAGGCTGTCGAGGTCTGCGAGCATCAGCTCCGTCTCGACCGTCTCGGCGTCGCGAACCGGGTCCACGCTGCCATCCACGTGCGTCACGTCGCCGTCCTCGAAGCAGCGCAGGACGTGGACGATGGCGTCCACCTCGCGGATGTTGGCGAGGAACTGGTTGCCCAGGCCCTCGCCCTTCGAGGCGCCGCGCACCAGGCCCGCGATGTCCACGAATTCGAGGCTCGTGGGGATGGTCTTCGCGCTCTTGGCGATGCGCGCGAGGGCGTCGAGGCGCGGGTCGGGCACGCCGACGCGGCCCACGTTGGGCTCGATGGTGCAGAACGGGTAGTTCGCGGCCTGCGCCGCGGCGGTCTGCGTCAGCGCGTTGAACAGGGTGGACTTGCCGACGTTCGGCAGGCCCACGATCCCGCAATTGAAGCCCATGGTTCGGCGTGTCCGTTCAAGCGGGTTGGGTGAGCAGCACCGCGAGCTCCTGCGCGCGTATGGCGGCGGCGATGCGCGCGCTCGCGTCGTCGGTCGGCAGGGCGAGGGCTGCGGCACGGATGGCGGGCGCGAGCGAGGCGGGGGCCACGCCGAGGCGGCTCGCGGCCGCGGCCAGGGCGGCCGCGCCGCCCTCTTCCGCCACGATCGCGCCCGCCTCAAGCAGCAGCGCCGCGCGCGTCGCGGCTTCGGCGGCGGCGAGGGCGATGGCCCGCGCGCGCCGGACGTCGGCGAAGGGCCCCTGGTCGGACGGGGTGGGCAGGCAGGCGCGCAACCCCGCCGCGGCCTGCGCCTCGGTCGCGCCGAACTCGCGCAACGCGGCACCCAGCGCCGCCGCGGCGTTGGCGCGGTCTTCCGGGCCGGGGCCGCCGTACATGTCGTCCGTCATATCGGACTCGCTCATCACGCCTCCTGGGTCAGCAGCGCCACGCGCGTCATGAATTCCGCCGCGCTGCCCGTCGCCAGCAGCGGCGCGGCGTCGGCCACCGCGTTGAGCAGCGCGTCCAGCCACGCCTGGTCCGCCTTGGCGAAGTTGCCGAGCACGTGGCCCGTCACGCGGTCCTTGTGGCCGGGGTGGCCGATGCCGAGGCGCACGCGGCCGAAGCCGGGGGTGGCAAGCGCGCGCTGCATGTCGCGCAGCCCGTTGTGCCCGGCCGTGCCGCCGCCCTGCTTCACCCGCACGCGGCCCGGCGCGAGGTCCAGCTCGTCGTGGAAGGCGAGGATGTCGGCGGGCGGCACCTTGTGGAAGGCCGCGGCGGCCTGCACGGCATCGCCGCTCGCGTTCATGTAGGTGATGGGCTTGAGGAGGAGGGCGCGCTGGCCCGCGATGGAGCCCTCCGCGACCTCGCCCTTGAACTTCGCGCGCCACGGGGAGAAGCCATGGCGGCGCGCGATTTCGTCGAGCGCCAGGAAGCCGATGTTGTGGCGCTGGCGCGCGTGCTCCGGGCCGGGGTTGCCCAGGCCGACCCAGAGCAGCATGGCCGCCGCTTACTTCTTCTTGGCGGGGGCCTTGGCGGCCGGGGCCGCCGCCTTGCCGGCGGGGGCGGCGGCCTTGCCCGCGGGGGCCTTGCCGGCCGGGGCCTTCTGCTTGGCGGCCTCGGGCGGCGGCGGCGGCGCGCCGGCGGCCGGCGCCTCGTCCACCGTCGGGGCGGCAAGCGTCGCCACCACGAAGTCGCGGTTGGTGATCAGCGGCTTCGCGCCGAACGTGTCCTTCACCGCCGACCAGCGCAGGCTGTCGCCGATCTTGGCCTCGGCGAGGTCCACCTCGAAGCGCTCCGGCACCTTCTCGGCGTCGGCCATCACTTCGAGCTCGCGGCGCACGACGTTCAGCACGCCGCCGCCCTTGAGGCCGGGGCTCGCGTCCTCGTTGAGGAACACCACCGCCACCTTGACGCGGATGCGCGCGCCGGGGGCGAGGCGCTGGAAGTCGATGTGGATCGGCCGGTCGCTCACCGGGTCGAACTGGACCTCGCGCATCAGCGCGCGCTCCGCGCTCTCGGCGCCGCCCTCGCCCTTCACCGCGACCTCGTAGAGGTGCGACTGCCAGGAGCCCTTGTGCAGCTCCTTCATGATGTCACGCGGGTCGAGGGCGATCAGCGTCGCCTCCTGCTTCGCGCCGTAGATCACGCCGGGGACCATGCCCCCTCGCCGGGTCGCGCGCGCCGCCCCCTTACCGGCACGCCCGCGCGCCGCGGCCTCGATCCGAACAGTTTGGACCATTGCCACTCATTCCTTCGCTGCGGTGGTGTTCGTCGGCTCAGAACCCCGAGACGGGGGCGCCAACAGGCGGCCTCCAGGGGTGCCGCCAGCCGGCGCATCTAGGCCCGGCCGAACGCCGACGCAACCCGCAACCCGGTCAGAGCTCCGCCCACTCCAGCGCGCGGGCCGCATCGCCGGCCCAGGCCATGTCGAAGAGCTGCAGGATGCGCTCGGCCTGCGTCATGCCGCTCGCCGCGATCTCGTGCAGCGGCGCGAGATACGCCTCCTCGCCCAGGCCGCGCGCGCGCAGCCCGGCTTCGCTGACGGCCAGCGCGTCGCGCGCCACGTCGCGCAGGCCCCGCCCGGCGATGGTCGCGCCGAGCGCGAGGCGCGGCACTTCGGCGCGCAGCCGCACCAGCTCGGCGTGCGTCCAGCCGCGGACGAGCGCGGCCGCGGCCTTCTGCGCCGCGTCGTCATAGAGCAGGCCGACCCAGAAGGCGGGCTTGGCGAGGATCATCGCCGCACTCCCGGCATCCGCGCCGCGCATCTCGAGGAAGCGCTTCATCCGCACCTCGGTGAAGACGGTGGTGACGTGGTCGGCCACGTCGCCCATCGTCGCGCGCTCGCCCGGCAGCGCGTCGAGGCCGCGGGACATGAAATCACGCAGCGACGCGCCGGCCACATCGTGCAGCGCGGTGCCGTCCCCCTTGGCGCGCGCGACGAAGTACATCGGCACGTCGAGCACGTATTCCGCGAAGCGCTCGAAGCCGAAGCCGTCCTCGAACACGCAGGCCGGGATGCCGGTGCGGTCCGGGTCGGTGTCGGCCCACACCGCGCCGCGCAACGACAGGAACCCGGAGGGCCTGCCGTCGCGCAGCGGCGAGGCGGCGAACAGCGCGGTGGCGAGCGGCTGCAGCGCCAGCGAGACCCGCAGCTTCTCCGCCATGTCGGCTTCGGAGCCGAAGTCGAGGTTCACCTGCACCGTGCATGTGCGCAGCATCATGTCGAGGCCGAGCGCGCCCTTCTTCGGCATGTAGCGGCGCATGATCGCGTAGCGCGACTTCGGCATCCACGGCATCGCCTCACGCGACGCCACGGGATGGAAGCCGAGGCCGGCGAAGCCGAGGCCGAGCGGGCCGGCGGCCTCGTGCACGTCGCGCAGATGCGCGGCCAGCTCAAGGCGCGTCTCGTGGAGGTTGCCGAGCGTCGCGCCGGACAGTTCGAGCTGCCCGCCCGGCTCCAACGAAACGCTCTCCCGCCCTCGCTCGAGGCCGATGACGCGGCCGTGGTCGAGGATGGGCGCCCAGCCCTTGGCCTGGATCGCCTCGAGGATGTCGCGGATGCCGCGCCCCTCGTAGGCCGGCGCCCCCCAAGTGCCGCGGCGGAAGCCGAACTTCTCGTGCTCCGTGCCGATGCGCCACTCCGCGCGTGGCTTGCTGCCGGCGGCGAACCATTCTGCCAGTTGGCGGGCGTGCGTGAACGGCGTGGGGTCGGCCTGGCCTGGGTTGGACATCAACGCTCCGAATGAACTGGCCCATGGACTGACGGGCGCGCGGCGTCCAGCGCGAAGACGATCGCCCCGAGCCCTGCCACCGCCGCCGTCTCGGCGCGGAGGATGCGCGGGCCGAGTGAGCAGGGCGAAACAAAGGCGCGGCGCGCGGCGTCGTCAAGCTCGCGCGGGTCGAAGCCACCCTCGGGGCCGACGAGCAGCGAGAGGGGCGCGGCCGCGTCGCCGAGCAGCGCGTGGAGCGGCGGCGCGTCGCGCCGCTCGGAGGCGAGGAGCAGCCGGCCGTGCGCCCACCCGTCGAGGATGGCATGCAGCGGGCGTGGCGGCTCGATCTCCGGCACGGTCAGCCGCTCGCTCTGCTCGGCGGCACCGCGCGCGATCGCCTCGAGGCGCTCCGGGTTCGCGGCGGTCGCGACGCAGCGGCGCGAGAGGGCCACGCGGACGCGCTCCACACCGAGCTCCGTCGCCTTCTCCACCGCCCACTCCATCGCCTCGCGCTTGAGCGCGCAGAGCACGAGCGTCGCGCCGCCCGGCGGCTCGGGCCCGCGCAACCGCGCGCCGAGGCGCACGCTCCCGCGGTCGCGTCTGAGCGCCGTCACCTCGGCGGCGAACTCGCCCGCCTCGCCGTTGAAGGCACGCACCCCGTCGCCGGCGGCGCGGCGCAGCACGGTGCCGAGGTGGTGCGCCTGGGCCGGCGTCAGCGTGGCCTCCGCGCCCTCGCGCAGGTCGCCGGGCACGAAGAGCCTGGGGGTGGACATGCGCGGAAGGGACGTGCTGACAGCACCGGATGCAAGCCCCCCACACCGACATCCGCGCCGAGGGCTGGGTCGCGCGGCTGCCCGCCGGGTGGCGGCCCTACGCGCTGCTGATGCGCGCCGACCGGCCCATCGGTACGTGGCTGCTGTTCCTGCCCGGCCTGTGGGCGATCTGCCTCTTCGCGGCATCGTGGGGCGAGGGCCTGCGGCTCGCGCTGCTGTTCCTGCTCGGCGCATGGGTGATGCGCGGCGCGGGCTGCGTGGTGAACGACCTGTGGGACCGCGACCTCGACCGGCAGGTCGCGCGCACGCGCAACCGGCCGCTTGCGAGCGGCGCGGTGCGGCCGATGCAGGCGCTGTGGTTCCTGGCCGGGCTGTGCTCGGCCGGCCTTGCGGTGCTGTTGCAGCTGAACGCCACCGCGATCCTGTTCGGCGTGCTGTCGCTGCTGCCCGTGGTGCTCTACCCGCTGGCCAAGCGCGTCACGGCCTACCCGCAATTCGTGCTCGGCCTCACCTTCGGCTGGGGCGCGCTGCTGGGCGCGGCCGCGGCGACCGGTGCGCTGCCCTGGGCCGCGCTTGCGCTGTACGCGGCGAGCATCGCGTGGATCCTGGGCTACGACACGATCTACGCCCACCAGGACCGCGAGGACGACGCGCTGCTCGGCATCGGCTCGACGGCGCTGACGTTCGGCGAGCGCACCGCGCCGTTCCTCGCGGCGTGCTATGCCGCCACTCTCGCGCTGCTCGCGCTCGCCGGGCTGATTGCCGGGCTGTCGTGGTGGTTCCTCGCCGCGCTGGCCCTCCCCGCAGCCCTGCTCGCGCGGCAGGTGGCGGCGCTCGACATCCGCGACCCGGCGGAGTGCCTCGCCCTTTTCCGGGCAAACCGCGAGGTCGGCTTCGCCGTCGCGCTGGCCATTCTCGCCGGCCGGTGGCTGTGACGCCGGAGGAGTTCGTGCGCGCGCACACCACGGTCGCGCGCGCCGCGCTGGTGCCGGAGATCGCGCTGCACCTGGCCAGCGAGATCACCCCGATCTGGCACGCCACCGAGGATTGGCTTCGCCAGCAGAACATCGCGCCGCCCTTCTGGGCCTTCGCCTGGCCGGGCGGGCAGGCTCTCGCGCGGGAGGTGCTGGACCGGCCGGCGCTCGTCGCCGGCCGCCGCGTGCTCGACTTCGCCGCCGGATGCGGCATCGCCGCCGTCGCCGCCGCGATGTGCCACGCGGCGCTGGTCGAGGCGTGCGAGCTCGACCCGCTGGCACTCGCCGCCATCCGCGCCAACGCGGCGCTGAACGGCGTCGCGGTGGAGACTCCGGAGGGCGACCTGGTGGGCAGCGCCTGCCGGTGGGACGTCATCCTGGCGGGCGACGTGTGCTACGAGGCGCCGATGACGGCGTACATCCTGCCCTGGCTGCGGCGGATGGCGGCGGAGTGCACGGTGCTGCTCGCCGACCCGGGCCGCGCCTACCTGCCGCGCGACGGCCTGGCGCCGCTCGCCACCCACGCCGTGCCGACCTCCCTCGAACTCGAGGACCGCACCGTGCGCGTGGTGACGATCGCCCGATTGCTGCCAGAAACCGGCCCTTGAAGCGCCGCGGGGCGCGGCCAAGCTCCGCGTCATGAGCAGCGCCTGGCCCGCCTTCCTCGCCGCCCTCCTCGTCTCGCTGCCGGCGCTCGGCCCCGCCCTGGGCCAGCAGCAACGGCGCGATTTCGACGCGCAAGGCCGCTTCCAGGGGCACGAGGAGCGGCGCGACGACACGCTCCGCCGGTTCGACAGCCAGGGCCGCTTCGAGGGGCGCAGCGAGTTCGGGCGCGACGGCACGCGGCGCGACTTCGACGCGCAGGGGCGCTCCGTGGGGCGGGCCGAGACGCATGGCGACACGCGGCGCGAGTTCGATGCGCAAGGCCGTTCCGTGGGCCGCTCCGAGCGCTCGGACGACACGGTGCGCCACTTCGACGCGCAGGGGCGTTCGGTGGGCCGTTCGGAGATCGGACGGGACGGCACGGTGCGGCGCTTCGACGCGCAGGGGCGGCTGGTCGGCACATCGAGAGATTAAAGAAACCTTGCTTTCAATCCACCAATCCCCCATTCACCCGCCAAGCGGCCGGGGCATCCAGGCTGCAAACCGGGAGCCGTCCAACCATGATCCACCTGTCCCGCCGCCGGGCGTTGCTCGGTGGCGCCGCCCTTCCGGGTTTGGCGCTCGCCGCGCCCGCCCTCGCGCAGACGCAGACCATGCGCTTCCTCGTCGGCTTCGCCGCCGGCGGCCCGACTGACCAGGTCGCGCGCCTCGCCGCCCCCGGCTTCGCGGAGATCCTCGGCCAGCAGGTGGTGGTCGAGAACCGCAGCGGCGCGGCCGGCAACATCGCCACCGAAGCCGTGTCCCGCGCCGCTCCCAACGGGCAGACGCTGATGGTCGCCAATGTCGGGCAGATCACCATCAACCCGCACACCTACGAGCGCATGCCGGCCGACCCGATGGCCGACCTGGTGCCGGTGGCTATGATGACGATGACCGGCGTGCTCATGGTCGTCCACAGCAGCCTCGGCGTCTCGACGCTACCGGAGCTGACCGCGCTGCTGCGGCGCGAACCGGGGCGGCACAAATATGCGACGAGCGGCATGGGCGGCATCGTCCATGTGGTGATGGAGCTGTGGAAGCAGCGCGCGCGGGTGGAGACGGAGGCAGTGCATTTCCGCGGCGCGGCGGCGGCGTTGCCCGACACGCTGGCCGGCCGTACGCCGATGTTCATGGACACGTTCCTGCTGCTCGACCCGCACCTGCGCGCGCACAACAGCGTGCTGCGGCCGATCTACCACACGGCGCCAAACCGCTCGCCGGCGATGCCCGACGTGCCGGTGGCGCGCGAGGCGGGGCTCGAGGATTTCGTGTTCCCCAACTGGTTCGGCCTGTTCGCCCCGCGCGGCACGGCGCCCGCGATCGTCGAGCGGCTGGTGGACGCGAACCGCCGGGCGCTCGCGGTGCCCGCGGTGCGGCAGCGGCTGGAAGCCGGGGCGATGGAGATCGCGGCCAACACGCAGGGCGAGTTCCGCGCATATCTCGAGCGCGAGCATCGCACGTATGGAGAGGTGATCCGCACGGCGGGCATTCGCGCCGACGTGTGATATCGCAACGGACTGCACGCAACGCCCGGCAGTGTCACCTGCTCCGCCGTGGCAACAGACGCGAGCCGCGTGGGGCACTTCCGGTATCGGCCAACTCCTTTTGGGCGCTCCGCCGTGGCAACAGACGCGAGCCGCGTGGGGCTGGCGATCCGCGAGAGCATCCTCGCGGGCCGCCTCGCGCTTGGCGAGCGCCCTGCGGAAATCCTGCTGGCCGAGACGTTCGGCACGTCGCGCACGCCGGCGCGGCTCGCGCTGGAACGCCTGGAGGCGGAGGGGCTGGTAGCGGCCGCGCCCGGCGGCGGCTTCACCCCCCGCCGCGTCACCCTGGCCGGGATCAAGGACGCGATCGCGCTGCGCGGCCCGCTCGAGGGCCATGGCTGCCCGGCTGGTCGCCGGAACAGGCCTGCTGCCCGCGGCGCGGCGCGTCTTCGAGGAGAGCCTCGCCGACGGCGACGCGGCGCTCGCCGGCGAGGTGCCCGACGTGGCCGCCCACGAGGCGATGAACGAAACGCTGCATGCAGCCCTCGCCGACGCCGCCGGCAATCTCGCCTTGGGGCGCGCGCTCGCCACCGTCTTCGCCCGGCCCTTCGCCGCGGCTTCGGCGCTGCTGCGCCAGGCCGGATCGCGCGACCTCCTGCGCCACGCCCACCACAAGCGCCATCTGCTCGCGGAGGCGCTCGCCGCCGGTCGGGGCGCGCGGGCCGGGGCGCGGATGCGCGAGCGCGCCGAGAACGCCCGTTGCAACCTCCGCGCCGCCATGGCTTCCGGCAGCGCGGCCGGGCGGCTCATCGCCCGCGCCTGACGAGGGAACGACCGACCATGAGCACACCGCCCTTCCGCGCCGACCACGTCGGCTCGCTGCTCCGCACCGCATCGCTGCGCGAGGCCCGCGCGCGGCGCGGCGACCTCGGCGAGGCCGCCTACCGCGCCGTGGAGGACCAGGCCGTGCGCGACGCCATCGCCTTCCAGCGCGAGGTCGGGCTGCGCGCGGCGACGGATGGCGAATATCGCCGCGCCTTCTGGCACTTCGACTTTCTCGCGCGGCTTGGCGGCGTCGCGATGTACGAGGCCGACCAGGGCATCCAGTTCAAGGGCGGCCAGACCAAGGCGTACGGCCTCAAGGTCACGGGCCCGATCCGCTACGATCGCCACCCCTTCGTGGAGGACTTCGCATTCGTCGCCGCCAACGCGGGCGGGCTGGTGCCGAAGCAGACGATCCCGAGCCCCTCGGTGCTGCATTTCCGCGGCGGTCGCCGCGCGGTGGACACCCACACCTATCCGGAGATGGACCAATTCTTCGCCGACCTCGGCGCCGCCTACAACGCGGCGATGCAGGACTTCGCAGCCGCCGGCTGCCGCTACCTCCAGCTCGACGAGGTCAACATCGCCTATCTCTGCGACCCGGCGCAGCTGGAGCAGCTGAAGAATCGCGGTGAGCAGGTGGACGGGCTGCTTGAGACCTACGCGACGCTCATCAACCGCGCCATCGAAGGCCGGCCGGCGGACATGTTCGTCTCGATGCACCTGTGCCGCGGCAACTTCCGCTCCATGCACATCTCCGAAGGCGGCTACGACCCCGTCGCCGAGGTGCTGTTCAACGGCATCAATGTGGACGCGTATTTCATGGAGTACGACGACGAGCGCTCCGGCTCCTTCGCGCCGCTGCGCTTCCTGCCCAAGGGCAAGACGGTCGTGCTCGGCCTCGTCACCTCGAAGCGTGGAGAGCTGGAGTCGAAGGACGACCTCAAGCGGCGCATCGAGGCGGCGGCGCAGCACGCGCCGCTCGACCAGCTCGCGATCTCCCCGCAATGCGGCTTCGCCTCGACCGAGGAGGGGAACCTGATCACGGTGGACGAGCAGAAGGCAAAGCTCGCGCTGTGTGTGGAGGTCGCGCGCGAGGTGTGGGGCACCGTCTGAGGCTCAATCCTCGCTGGCCAGCCCGTGCCCCGGCGCGAACGCTCCGAACTCGGGGAGGAGATCGGAGTGCGGGATGTGCTCGACGCCCGCCGGTGCCCTCATGGGTGCGACACTCGTACTCGGCACGGCCCATGCCGCTTCCATCGAAGTCGCGGTTTGGAAGGTGGACGGCGCGGTCGCATCGAGCGTGACCCCCGC
>BBPD01001380.1_pt1 | contig 25894 bp, 19 predicted proteins | sample 1344911 | NCBI WGS metagenome assembly BBPD01 (sample SAMD00019088, study PRJDB2971) | groundwater metagenome | biome: freshwater biome; feature: mineral spring; material: ground water | place: USA: CA, Sonoma | collected 2011-09 | depth surface m
GGCCGACACCGCCTACGACCGCACCCTGCTGGCCAGCGCCAAGGCGATCGGGGAGCAACTCGAGGTGGTGCCCGATGCCACACTTGGACACCGGCTGCTGGGCTCCCTCACCTACGCCGCGCTGGAAGCCTTCGAGGCCGACAACCGCAGCCGCCTGTACTACCGCGTCACCGGGTTCTCGGGCGAGCTGGTGTCGGGCTTTGCCGATCTGCCGCCTTGGGATGGCACGCTGCCCCAGCGCACCCTGTACGCCGCATTGGTGCACTTCTACGACGACCACTACCAAGGTGTGCCGGTGCGCGTGGCGGTGTTGCTGCAACCCGTGGCCGGGGTGCACGGGCTCGGCATGGCCACCATTCAAGTGGCCGAAACGCTGGAGCTGCGTCAAACCCTGGCGCGCCAGATCTTGCTCGATATGGTATGGCGCCAGAGCCTCTTGATCGCCCTGATCGGCTTGGTGGTGTACGTGGCGGTGCAGCGCGCCACCTTGCCGGTGCGCCGACTCAGCGCCGCCTTGGCCGAACGTCCTGAAAACGACCTCAGTCCGATCGACAGCGCCGCCGCCCCGACCGAGCTGCTGCCCTTGGTGCAAGCCACCAACCAGCACATGGCCCGCTTGAGCGCGCTGTTGCAGCATCAAAAGCGATTCATACGCGACACCTCGCACCAGATCAAGACGCCGCTGGCGGTGTTGCGCACCCAACTCCAATCGGCCCTGCGCGGCGACGTCGATACCCAGTTGGCGCTGCGCGAAATGATGCAAACTGTCGATGGCGCCACCGAACTGGCCAACCAGATGCTGGCGCTGGCCAAGATCGAGCAGTTGCGCATTCAGTCCGACGTGCCGGTGGTCGTCTGGGCCGAGGCCTTGCGCACGGTGGCGCTGGATGTATCCGCTCTGGTGGCCGACAAGCAGCTGGATTTCGAGTGGCTGCTCGACCCCGCTGCCGCAACCATGCGCGTGCGGGCACACGAGTGGTCGCTCAAAGAACTGGCGCGCAACCTGCTGCACAACGCCATACGCCACTCGGCGCCGGGCGGTGCGCTGCGCATCGAACTAAAAATCCAGCCCGGCACTGGATGGGGCCAGCTCACCATCGAAGACAGCGGCGGCGGTTTGGCGCAGGAACTGCTCGACAACCCCTTTCAGCCCTTCCACAGCGCCGCCCACGCCTCGCATGGTTCAGGCCTCGGGCTGGCCATTTGCCACGGCATCGTGCTAACGCTGGGTGGTCAGATCACATTGCAGAACCGGCTCGACGAGCGCGGCCACCCCCTGGGGCTGCGCGCCTGCGTGCGGCTGCCCTTGGTTGAACCACCCTACTCCACGATCACATAGACCTTGAGCAACGGCTCCAGCACCTGAAACGAACCGGTGAAGCCGGGCGGGATGTGCAGCGTCTGGCCCGGGCCGGCTTCTTCGTGGCTGCCGTCGTCGCGCCGGATGCGGCAGCGCCCCTCCAGCACGGTAAACACCTCGCGCTCGGTCGCGCCAAAGGCAATCGCCCACTCGCCCACCTCGCTGCGCCACAGGCCGCTGCTGAGCGCACGCGCGCCATGCAGAGGCGCATCGAGCAAGTTCCAAGTCTGGCGCAGCGGCAGCCCTTCAATGATGCGGTCGCGGCGCGGGTAGGAGCGCTCCGGCTCGCCGCTGGGCTGCGGGCCAAAGTTGAACAGATCGAGGTCGGACATGGCGATTTGGCTCGGTTGGCCGCTTAGGCGCGCGGCAGCGTCACGCCATGCTGGCCCTGGTACTTGCCGCCCCGGTCTTTGTAGGACACCTCGCACACCTCGTCGCTCTCGAAAAACAGCACCTGCGCGCAGCCCTCGCGGGCGTAGATTTTGGCCGGCAGCGGCGTGGTGTTGCTAAATTCCAGCGTCACATAGCCCTCCCACTCGGGCTCGAAGGGCGTGACGTTGACGATGATGCCGCAGCGCGCATAGGTGCTCTTGCCCAAGCAGATGGTGAGCACATTGCGCGGGATGCGGAAATACTCCACCGTGCGCGCCAGCGCAAAGCTGTTGGGCGGGATGATGCAGTGCGGGCCTTCAAAATCCACAAAGCTCTTGGCGTCGAAGTTTTTCGGGTCCACCACCGTGCTGTGGATGTTGGTGAACACCTTGAACTCGCCTGCGCAGCGGATGTCGTAACCGTAGCTGCTGGTGCCGTAGCTGATGATTTTTTGGCCATCCGCCTGGCGCACCTGCCCCGGCTCGAAGGGTTCGATCATGCCGTGCTGCTCGGCCATGCGGCGGATCCATTTGTCGCTCTTGATGCTCATGCCTGCACTCCAGTAAAGGCCGATTGTAGAGCCCCGTTTGCTCGTGGGGTGCAGTCCCGCAGGGCAGGGCTCGCCGGGAACACTGTGCTTCTCACCGCAGCAATCCCCTTGTGCCCGATTCAAGGCGGCACTTGAAAAAACCCGAGTTGCCAGAAAACCCAGAACCCACTACAATACCCCTACCCGTTTACAAGGAGTCTTTTATGCTGCGTTTCGACGTCCCCCAAGTCTGGTCCAACGTGATCCGTCTCGAAGCCTTTCTCACTGCCGCCGTGGCCGCGCTGGCGCTGGCGCTCAACCAACCGTGGCTGATGGCGCTGCTGGTCGCACTCGGGCTGGTGCGCGGCTTCGTCGGGCACCACCGCTGCCCTTCGCATTACGCCTGGAAAGCGCTCATGCTGCGCCTGAACTGCGCCGGCAAGCTCGAAGACGCGGGCGCCAAAATGTTTGCCAACAAGGTGCTGTTCATTGCCAGCAGCGTGTCGCTGGCGCTGTTCCTCTCGGGCAGCAACCTGTGGATGGTGCCGGCTGCCATGCTGGTGATTTTTGCCACGCTGGAATGGGCATTCTCGTTTTGCGCCGCCTGCTGGGTCTATGGCGTTTGGTACCGGAAGTTTCCGCCTGCCGGGGCCTGAAATCCGAGCTTGCTGACCCCGTCTGCCCCAGCCTTGTTCAGAGCCGGGCGGGTGCAGACGCCAGCGGACGCAGCACCCGCTCAAAGGGCGGCAGACTGGCCAGCAACTGCTGCCCAAAGCGGCTCTGGTGCAGGCGCCGGTCGTAGCAATAGACCTGGGCCCGGTCGTCTTCGGTGCGTATGGCGCGCCCCACCCACTGCGCCAGCCGAATCGCGGCAGCGGGCAGCACCAGCTCCTGAAACGGATCCCGCCCAGCGGCGCGCAGCCATTCGGCACGGGCTTGGCCCACCGGGTCGTCGGGCGGGGCAAAGGGCAGTTTGGTGATGAACAAATCCTCACACAAGCGGCCCGGCAAGTCCAGCCCCTCGCCAAAAGACTGCATCCCAAAGATGATCGAAGGCTGCCCGGCCGCCACCCGTTCGGCGTGCAAGCGCAGCAGGCGCTGGCGCGGTGTGTCGTTTTGCACCAGCACGATTGGGCGCAAGGCCAGCGGCAGCGCCTCGCACGCCAGCCGCATCTGCAAGCGCGAAGTGAACAGCACCAGCGCGCCGTGGCGCACGGCAGCCAAGTCTTGCAGCAGGGTTTGCACCAGTTCGGCGTTGAAGGCGGCGGCGTCTTTGGGATCGGCGCGGGTCGTGGCCAGCACCAGGCGGCCCTGGCGCTGAAAGTCGAAGGGGCTGGGCACTTCGAGCGCGCGCGCATCGGGGTCTGTGGCCAGGCCGGCTTCCTGCATAAAGAAATCGAAACGGTTGCAACTGCTCAGGGTTGCCGAGGTGAGCACTGCGGCGCGCACCGCGCCCCACAGGTGCTGGCGCAGCGTCTGGCCGGGCAGTGTGGGGCTGGCGTGCGCCAGCAGCACCGCCTCGTCGCCCCAAGGCTCCCACGAGAACCACTTGGCCAGCGCTGCGGCCGCTTCTGGCGCGGCAGCGGAATCGGCAGCGGTGCCTGGTTGCAGCAGGCGCTGCGCGGTTTCCAACACCGCCTCCAGCCGCGGGGCCAGGGTGCCGAGTTGGGCGTACTGTGTGGCCAGCCGGTGCGCCTGTTGCGGCTGCTCGCGCATTTCGGCGCGCAGCGCCTTGGACAATTCGCCCAGCGCCAACACGCAGCGCCCGGCGCTGTGCACCACCTGCGCCAGCGGTGCCAGCAGGGCCTCGGGCAAGCCGGCCTGGGGCACGCGCACACAGGCGGCACCGGACGATCCGCCCGTGGCGGCCCCCCACGGCGCCCCGGCCGCTGGCGCAGCGGCCCCATCACGCTTTGCTGGCACAGCGGCCCCGTTCCGCCCTGTCGGCGCGCCGCGCGCACCCGCAGCCGCCGCCTGCAACTGGGCCCCATACTGCAGTTGCACCTGCCGCGCCAGTTCCTGCAAGCCTTGGCGCAACTGCTGCGCCTGCACCGCCCAATCGGCCAGTTCGGGCACATCCAGCGTGGCGGCGGCTTTGAGCACACCCTGCGTCAGGCGCTCGATCCAGCCCAGCCGGCTCAAATCCATGCGGCTGCCAAACTGCTCCAGCGCCTTGGCCGGCAAGTGGTGCGCCTCGTCGATCACCAGCAGCGACTGCTCCAGCCCGGGCAAGGTGTGCGAGCCCAGGGTGCTCAGCAGCAGGTCGTGGTTGACCACGATCACCTGCGCCCCCACCAGCGCCTTGCGCTGCGCAAAGTAGCTGCATTGCCCATAAACCGGGCAGTGGCGCGCGGCACAGGAGCTCGCTTGCGCCGCCACCGCCTGCCATTGCCCCGCCGCCAAGGGCTGCGCCAGGGTGTCGAGGTCGCCATCCCAGCGGCCGCTGGCCAGCTCGGCCGCGAGCCGCGCGTAGGCCGATTGGGCGCTTTGCGGCCCCAGGCCGGGCGCACCGGGCAAAGCACCGGGCAAAACCCCAGCAACTCCAGCAGCCCCCACGGCCCCGGCAGCGCCGCCCGGCGCGGCGTCAAACAAATCGTCCTCCTGCCAGTCCTCCTCGGCCGTGCCAGCCGCACCCGCGGCGCCCGCGCCAGGCCCCAGGCGGCGCTCCAGCTTGAGCTTGCACACATAGCGCCCGCGCCCCTTGGCCAGCGCAAAGCGAAAGGGTTGCGCCAGCAGCGCCTGCAAGGCGGGCAAGTCTTTGTGCACCAGTTGCTCCTGCAAGGCCACGCTGGCGGTGCTGATCAATACCCGGGTGTTGCGCTGCAGCGCCAGCGCAATCGCCGGCACGCAGTAGGCCAGCGATTTGCCCACCCCGGTGCCAGCCTGGATCACGGCGATCGAGCGCTGCGGCAGCGCGGCGGGCAGTCCGTCCTCGGCCTCGGGCGGCGGCCCCAGATCGGCTTGGCTGAAAGTGAGCGCCACCTGCTCGGCCATCAGCCGCTGCCCCGGCCGCGGCCGCAAAGCCGGATTGGCGGCCAGCACCTGATCAAAGCTGGCCAGCGCCTGCCGGGCCCATTCGGATGTATCCATGGACTGCGAGTGTGGCACAAGGGGCCCGTGTCATGATATCGACGCATAATGCGGGGTGAATCGTCAGGGAGACACCCCCACATTGGGCCCCTAATGGTTTCAAGCAATCGTTTATTTTCGGCTGGATTGGCGCGCATCGACGGCGGCCTTGGCCGTTTGCTGCAAGCGCTGAGCGTGTACTGGATCCCGCTCCTGTTCGCGCTGCTCTCCCTGCTGGCGCTGGCGCTCTGGAGCAGCCACTACACCAGCGCGAACGGCAGCCCCTTGCAGTTCAAGGTCTTGCACGACACCCAGGGCGCCTGGCAGCCCGCCGATGCGCTGCAGCGCCTCCAAGCCCCCAGCACCGGCGCCGTGACCGTCCTTGGCAACGAGCTTTCCCAGGCGCCGTTTTGGCTGCTCCTGCAAACTCCGGCAGCTTCGGCGGCCCCGAGCCAAGCGCAAAAAATCGAATTTCCCTCGCGCCACGCCCAGCGCCTCGATTGCTGGGACGCCGCCACCCTGGCCCCCCTGGCTGCAGGCACGCGCACCGTGCTGCAAGGGGCCATGCAATACTCCCGCGGCGGCTTCGCGCTCGACCCCACAGGTGCCAGCGCCTTGCTGTGCCGCACCGAGCTGCTGGGCCCTGGGCACATCAGCGCCCTGCACTGGAATGCCGCCGAACTGGAGTCACGCAACCTGCAGTTCCACCGTGGTTCGGGCCTGCTCGAAGGCGGCATCCTGACGCTGGCGCTCTTTACCCTGGTCGCTGGCCTGATCAACCGCAACCGCACCTACCTGCTGCTCGCCGCTTGGTTGGTGGTCAACCTGCGCATGGCCGCACTCTCGATGGGCTGGGACACGCATTGGATGGGGCAGACCGTTCCCCAGGCCTGGTTGCTCACCCTGCGCCCGCTCACGCTGGCGCTGTACTACGTGGTGACCTTCACCTTGTTTGTCTCCTTGCTGCGCGACGAGCTGGCACAGGTCGGCCACGCCTACCTCACAACCGCCATCAAATGGAGCTGCTTGCCTTTGCTGCTCTTGGCCATCAGCCTGCCCTACACCGAATTTTTGCCCATCATCTGGGTCGGCTCCAGCATCAGTCTATTGGCCTTGCTGTTTTTGCTGGCCAAAATTTTCCTGCACACCCATTCCCGTGTGGCAGTTTGGTATGCCGCAGCGATTTCGGTCGCACTGCTGGCCAATCTGCTTGAAGTGGCGGCAGCGGCGCTGGGCCTCAAGGGCCTGGTGGTGGTCTTCAACAGCGTCACCGCTGCACTGGCTTCGAGCCTGCTGGCCTCGCTGGCGATTGCCGAGCAAATTCGCCAAGCGCACCAGCAACGCCTGGCGGCGCAAGCCGAGTTGCAGCACACCTACGAAGTGCTTCCGATCGGGCTGTTCACGCTCGACCTGCAAGGCCACTTGAGCAGCGCCAACCCGGCCCTGCTGCAGATGCTGGGCGCGAGCGAAGAGGTGCTGCGCCAGCAGACCTGGCCGCAGCGCTTCGGCCCCAACCACTGGCAGGCGCTGCTGGAGCAGACGCGCGACGGCGGCAGCGCCGAACTCGAGGTGTTGCTGCAGCCCGCGCCGCCATCCGGGCAAGCAGCACCGCGCCGCTTTCAGGTGCGGGCCGCCCTGGCTGGCGACAAGCTCGAATGCACCCTACAAGACATCACCGAAAAAGCCCAGGCCACCGAACACCTGAAGTTTTTGGCGCACCACGACACACTCACCAAGGCGCTAAACCGGCGCGGCATCGAACAGGTGCTCAGCAACGCTTTGGCCGATCTGGGGCGCGGCCATCCCCTGGCCGTGGCCTACCTGGATCTGGACCGCTTCAAACTCATCAACGACCTCTACGGCCACGCCGCTGGCGACGCCGTGCTGCACTTGGTGTGCCAACGCGCCCAAACGCCCTTGAGCCGGGGCATGCGCCTGGGCCGGGTGGGGGGCGACGAGTTTTTGATCGTCATGCCACACACCCCGCTGGCGCAGGCCGAGGCGGTGTGCCGGGAAATCCTGCACCAGATCGGCGGCAGCGCTTGCCAAGTGGGTGAGCGCGCCTTTCAGGTGCGCGGCTCGGTCGGGCTGATCGAAGTCGCCACTGGCAGCCTGGCCAAAGACGTGGTCGCCACCTCCGACCACGCCTGCCGCATGGCCAAAAAGGGGCACGGCAACACGCTGGTGGTGTTCGACCGCAGCTCCGGCGTTTTCACCGATCACGAAGCGCAGATGCACCTGGTAGAGCAACTGGCCAGCCAGCAGTCGATCGACGGCTTGTTTTTGGAAATGCAGCCGATCATGTCCTTGCGCACGCCGCATGGCTCGCACAACTTCGAGGTTTTGTTGCGCATGTGCGACGCACAAGGCCAGCGCGTGCCCACTGAGCGCCTGATCCATGCCGCCGAAATTGCTGGCCGCATGGGCGTGATCGACCGCTGGGTGCTGACCCAAACCTTGAGCTGGCTCGAACAGCACCAGCAGGAATTGCGGCAAAACCGTTTCGTTTGCATCAATTTGAGCGGGGCTTCGCTCAACGACGAGCGTTTTATCGACGACGTTTTTGCGCTGCTGGAGCGGCATCGCAGCGTGGCCGAGCGCATTTGCCTGGAAATCACCGAAAGCGTGGCGCTGCACGACCTGGACAACACGCGCCGCTTCATCGACCGGGTGCGCGCGGTCGGGGCCAAAGTGGCGCTGGACGACTTCGGCGCGGGCTACACCTCATTTTCCTACCTCAAAGAACTCCCTGCCGATTTGCTCAAAATCGACGGCAGCTTCATCGTCAACATGAACCGGCACCCGGCCAATGTGGCGATCGTCGAAGCCATCGTCAGCCTAGCGCAGAACCTGGGCATGAAAACCATCGCCGAATGGGCCGAGGACTTTGAAACCGTGGAAACGCTGGCCGAAATTGGCGTCGATTACGTGCAAGGCTTCGTTGTAGCCCGGCCGCAGCCGCCACAGGCCATGCTGGCGGTCGAATCCGGTGCCGCTTTCATCACCGATGCAAAACTCAATGCCTACCTCAGCACCCTGGCACCGAACGAACTGGATCACGTCGATCTGGTGCTCGGTGCCGAACCGCCTGCGCCCACGCAGGATCGCTCCTGATGCGCTGCAACGCTTAGCCGGGCTGGATTTGCAAATCCGGGTGATCGGTATAGAACATGTACTCGCACCACGGATGCCCCGCCTCCTCCCACTGCTGGCGCACGTTTTGCACATCCAGGTACAGCAAGCGGTGCGGCAGATTGAACACATGCGGCAAGGGGATGTAGCCCAGATGCGGGTACACGTCTTTAAACAGCATCCGCTCGTACTGCCGATCCAGCGGCGCACGGGCGGTGATCACCATGTAGCGAATGCCCGCCTGCAGGCAATAAAGGTAGTAGGCCTTGAACAATGCCACTTTCACCAGCCGGCCGGCACCCTCCGGGCTCACCCCGAGCCGGGTGGCCTCGGCCAGCGGCAGATCCGCCATCCAAGGCGGCAAGGGCACCGATTGCTGCAAGGCCAGGGGCCGAAAACGGTTGCTCTGGATGCGCATCGTTCCCATGGGCGAGCCGTCGAGCTTGGCTTCGGCCAGCAGCAGCACCACACCTTCGGCGCTGTCAATGGCTTCGGGCTGGCGCAGCGTCTGGCTCAAGGATTCGGGCAAATGGCGGGCATAGGCCGAATGGCGCATCTCCAGTACCTTGCACAGGTCCTGCGCACCGCGGGCCAGGCGCAGTCTGAAGGGCCAGCGCTCGGTGTGCGGGTGCGGGTGCGGGTGCGGGTGCGGGTGCGGGTGCGGGTGCGGGTGCGGGTGCGGGCGCAGGTGCGGCTCTGGCACAGCCCCTGCAATAAAACCCGCCGCCGGGCTGGCGCTGGTACCCACAACGTCGATGCTTGGAATCATGACCCAATCTCCTGCAGCTGCGGGTGCCCCATGCACCACGGCATGGCTTTCAATGTAGGCGGCACGGCGCGGCGCACGAGTCGGAAAATGGCGCTTTCTGGTGTCGGATTTTTTCTGACAAACTGCCTCCACTCCCCCCGGTTTCCACACCCAGCCGCATGACCCGACCCTGCGCACGGCCTTTCAGAGCCGGGTGCTAAAATGGGCCCCAACATTCCTCAGGCCCACCCGCTGGGCCTGTTCAATTTCGGCCCTTGCTGCCCGTAGCTCAGCTGGATAGAGCAACGGCCTTCTAAGCCGTAGGTCACAGGTTCGACCCCTGTCGGGCAGGCCATAAAATCAATAGGTTAGCGTATTTTTCTAAAGTCGCTGATCGGCAATTTTGGGGCAATTCTTAGCCCCTCGTGCCCCAAGCGGCAAGCGCCTGCACGCGTCTGCCTGCGCCTCGGTGCTGTCACCAGCGCCGCACCTCACTCAGGTCGATGATCTCTCACTCTTGAGCGCAGGCCCGATGCGCTCACCCCAGACGATGCGCCGCTCGCGCGTCCACTGCGCCTGGTGCTGTATATTGTTGTTTATCAACTGATCCCTGCACAGGAAGCCGCGCTGCGCCGGGCCGCCGCGGTACGGATTCTAGGGGCAGGGTCAGTGCCCACGCCCTGCCCACGCGTGCCCCCTTGGCGAACGTGCTGTTCAAGAAGCATGGCTTCAAGTTGCCGCTCTCGAGCCGGCCCCTGAACCGCTCGCGCTACGGCGTGTCCCGATTCTCCCAGCCGTTGAAGGATGTCAAACCGCGATTGGATGGCGCAAAGGTCGAGACCACGGAAACCCCGCTCTCCATCGTGCTGGCAGAGCCGGGGCGCTGCAGTCTGCAGGGCGAGAAAGATCGGCGGCTCAAGCAAGCCGGAACGCAGCTGGCCACCAGCCCAATGGATGGCTTTGCCCTGGCACAACTGGGAACAGACATCGACCGCTTGCCAGCGAGCACACGGGCACAGCCATCAACACCGAACGGCTCAAGGTTGCGTATCGCCATGGGCGGTTGGCGGCCATGGGCGGCAGCGCGGTGAGCCTCATGGACTTGGCCGATGGTTATTCAGCCACGCTGTAAATCCCCGGTAAAGCGCCTTGGCAGGTGACCGGCCACGGCAAGATCGCTGTGCTGCAGCGCCTAGTCGATGGCTATGCAGCAGGAACGCCGCACGTGAACACCAAGATGCTGATGGATGGCACCGGCTGCAGCTCGCCCGCCAACCTGTACGCCAAGACCTCGCCGTGGAGAAACTACCTGGTCAAGGTCGATGGCGCGCACGCTTGGCAACTGCACCTGCACCTGCACAGCAGTGATGCCCCGGTGAAGGAGGATGAGAGGCCAGTCGAGACGGGAGTGGCTGCCTTGGATGGCTGAAGAGCGGGCGGGCGGTGCTGCTTGTTGACGGGGCTTGGTTGGGGGCCGTGGTTTTCTTGCCACGGTGTTGCTTTTGCGATCGGCTTCGGGGAGAATCATCGAACGAGCAAGGGGCCGAGACTGCCGCAGCCGGAGCTGCGGTGTCTAGTCGGCCAGACGTGCCTTCGGCACGCCGGTTAGCCTCGACGTCGGGGCGCGGATACAAGCTCAGTTCAATGGGAGATGCAGGATTGAAAAACACAAAGTGGGTCCACGGCGCAGTCACTTTTGAGGCATCCGAGTTGCCCGATGAACTGCGAAGTTTCGAAGGAGTGGTGCCGATGCGCCCGACACTAGATCCGCTCTCGTGAACCGAGGGAACCGTGATCTGACTCCGGGAACCGTGGTCTGACCCCAATTTCCCTCCTAAGCTGCGGCTCAACTCGGATGAGCGTTGCTGCCCGACGGTTCTCCTCAACGTTAAACTGAAGGATTTTGTATGAAGCCAATACGCCTTGCACTTCTTATGTTCGCCATTGTCGGCCTTACGTCCTGTGCCTCGATAAAGGGAACGGGAAATACTGTCCTCCATGCCCCTGTGCCTCCGGCATCAACCTTTGCGATTCAGCAGCTTGCCGGCGATCCGGCTGTTGGGAGTAAGATCGAAAGGATGATTGCACACCAGTTGACAAACCACGGTCACGTTCAGACTAACACGTCGCCAGACTTGCTCGTGTCCTTCGCATTTGACGTTGTTCCAGCGGGCTCCAGGTCCACCGCCTACACCACCATTCATCAGGCACCACAGACAGCGTTCATCCATGGCAATACGGTCACGGTCAATCAGTCGCGCTCAACAGCAACAACTTTCATCAACACCACTCGCGAATTTCAGAAGTCGATTGCCATCCGTATCTCGAAAGCAAGCACGGGAGTAAGGTTGTGGGATGGCACTGTGACTGAACGTGGTTGGTGTAACCAGATCTTTGTCACTTCGCCACAGATCCTATCTCTAATGTTTAAGAACTTCCCCAACGAGATTACAAATATGCAGAAGGTAGTGACCGATGCAGATGAAAGTGCCAAGGCGATTCGAAGGATTTTTCCGGATGACACGAACTGGGGCTGCCGCCGGTCGTGAAAATGGCTTCGGAATGCGATACTTAGTCATGAGTCATCACGATAGTCTACATGGCACTTACGCCCGGCTGGAAGAAAAGTCAAAATGTAATTCGTGCTGTGTTCAGACGTAAAAAACATTGTTTCAATGGAATCCACCGTAATTCCACTACTAACCCATAATTCAAACGTTAGGAGGCATAGAAATGACTAATGTAGCCATGCTCGGCCTATTCATCGCGTTGGCGATGCTTACGTTCGGTGCCTTCGGCATGCAACGAACCACCCTACTTCTCGCCCGAGAAGCCAATACATCGAGCAAGGCTACAGCGATGTTGCTGCCAGCATGGTTTCCTCTGGTATGGCTACTGCGTCTTGCCAAGTGGGGGCTCCTCATCTACATCGCTGTATCTTGGAGTTGGTGGGTCGCTCTTGGTCTTCTCGCTGCAGAATTGATTCTTTCAGCCGTTTTGCCAATTCCACACCGCCTGCATTTGCGGCTCTTCCGTCGAAGAGTCGAACAACTCAAAATTCAACACGAAGGCTTGGGTAGCTCGCTGGAGGCCCTGCTTGATGCGTCGCAACTCAATGCCTCCTAACCCCACACGTCAGAATAGTTGTCGTCTCGATAGAGCAACCCTTGGGGCAGCGAAGAATGACGAAAGCTTCGATAGAGACCTTCATTCTATGTCAATCGCATCCTCAAGCACTAGGAAATTCAGATCAGCATCCGCCTGGGGAAATTGGGGTCAGACCACGATTTCCCCAGTTACGTAAAATGAACATGAGAGGAAAGATATGTTCAGATTTTTTTGCTTTGCGTGTGTCTTTGCTTTATCGATCACCAGCGCCTGGGCGCAGGAGCGTTACTTTGACCTCAGTCTTTGCTCAAGCGATGCTGCGACAGATCTTTTGGAAATACAGGCTACTGGAGCCAAAGTGACCAAGCCCGCCCAGCTCGGCTTCAACTCAGCCCGAGTGATCGTCGAGGGCTATCGGTTTTCTGATGAACACAACATCGACATGCGGCTGACCTTTTACAAGGGCCGGTTGATGGAAATCTACATCCCAATTTTTGATCCACATTGGCACCGCAGACTCTTCATGGGTGGGTTTGCCTACTTTTTGAGCAATGCACTTGTGCACAAGTACCGTGGCGCAACTGCAGTTGGTTACCATAATAAAGGCGGTGTAGACGTGAGGCAGTGGCTGGTTGCTGATGGTGCGGTGCTCATTAGCCATCAGCTGAACCAGTACGCTAATTCCGGTAGGGAAGATAGGGACAGGGTAGAATATTTTACTTACACATGCCAAGAGCTGGTGGCCGCTCGATCTGAAGAAATGAGCCAGGAGAGGCGACAGCAGGAGATCCAGCGAGAAAGAAGGATCAGAGACGCCGCAGGGAAGATCTAGCAGGCCGTTGAAAAACCCCTTCTGAAATTGTGGTCAAAATAAATAAAATAAATGGGGTCAGACCACGACTTCCAAGGTCAAGGGCATGCACTCCTGGCAACTAAACCTGCACAGGAGTGATGCCCCGGTGAACGAGGTTGAGGGGCCAGTCGAGGCGGGGGTTGCTGCGTTGGATGGTTGAAGAGCGGCGGGCGGTGCTACTTGTTGACGTGGCTTGGTTTGGGGCTTGGTTTTCTTGCCTCGGAGTTGCTTTTGCGATCTGCTTCGGGGAGAATCATCGAATGCGTAAGGGACCGAGAGACTGGCGCAGCCGGAGCTGCGGTGCCTAGTCGGCCGGGCTTGCCTACGGCACGCCGGTTTACCTCGACGTCGGGGCGCGGATACAAGCTCAGTTCAATGGGAGATGTAGGATTGAGAAACACAAAGTGGGTTCATGGCGCCGTCAATTTTGAGGCATCCGGGTTGCCCGATGAACTGGGGAAATACGAAGGATTGGTGCCGATGCGCATGACGCTAGACCCGCTCACGGGAGCCGAGGGAACCGTGGTCTGACCCCAATTTCTGACCCCAATTTCCATTGTTCAACGCATCTGAACCCAAGCTTTGGCCGTGCATGGGCGCGCAAACACGCTCGGCTTGGGCCAAATTTGAAAAATCCAGAGCGGAATTCATATCCAAATGCGGATTCGGCTTGGGTTGGGCTTGGGCTGCTAATGGGGTCACGGATTCAGGGGAATATCAATGCCGTTACGCAGAATACAGCAGCCTGCTGAACTTGCTTTTCAGTCCGAGCGAGTCGAGTACCGGAAATCCGGCTGCGACGTTGCTAATGCATGCCGTCGAGTGCGTGACAAGGTCAAGCGCTCGTGAGCACATGATTCACATTGTTGCCGCATCGGGGTTGATTCATGAATTTGTTGTTGACCACATTGATTTCGTCAAAGAGAAACTGTAAAAACTGCCCTAACCCGGCAGTCCTCCGGACGCTGCGCGATAAAGCCGCGCAGCGTCCTTGACTTCTACGTTAAGTGCCAAGGGGATGCATCTGTGGATCTAACTATGCTCAAGTACGCCGTTCTGGCTATGACCTTTGGCAGCGGCCTCATCCTAATCGGCTACGAAGATCAAGCACGCATGAAGGGCTGGCCAGTTGGTGAACTGCTATCCGGTGACGCCTCATTTATGAAACTACCTGCCTTTGGTTGCATACTTTCTTCGGTCGCCATTTCTTTCTTTGCGTTTCAGTGGTGGTCGCTGTTTGTCACAATCGGCTTGGGCTTCACTTACGGTTTTCTAGCCTCCCAGATTATGAAATCCTGGGTGCAGTTTCCTGCAATTCTCGGCGCAATCAGCGGCTTCATCCTTTGTCCATTGTGGGTGCTTTAGCTGTCGCATCCCGGGAAGAAATTGGGTCAGACCACGATTTTCCCAACCCGCTGCCGACCGACTGGGTGGCACAGCAGGAGGTGGTGGCCGCGTTCGATTCTTGAACATGGCCGTCATTGGCCAACCCGCTTCAATCGGTTGATGCGGGCAACCATTTGATGCCCGCCACCCCTAAGTTTTTCTGGCTGATGTGGGTGCTGAGGATGGGCACGAGAGTCTGCACATTGGTCTCAAAGCGGTGCCGCCACATGGCGCGCAGCTTCTTTAACGCGTTTTCATTCCGGTAGATGCTGCCGTCCCAGTCGATGACCATCATCGCCACGTCCCCGTCGTCGGCCAGCATGCACAGCAGGGCGTCATCGGCGTCCTTGTCCAGCGATGCTTTCAGCTCAGCTTCATAGTCGGCCAGAACTTCAACGTAGAGGTCGATGCTCAGTGGGCTCTGCCCGGACAGCGCTGACTGCAGATCGGCGGTGATTTTCTTCATGTTGCTCATCGTCGACATTTTCGCTGCAAGGGCCCTGCTTACCTGCAGTCGATCGAATGGGCTACCCAGTGGGAGGTGGTGACGGAGTTTGATGAAAGTGGCCGATTTCGGGCTTTTCGGCAGGCGGCCACCCCGCAGCACATCGGCGCGCTTCCCTGGGGAAATGCCAAAAGAAAAGGGCCCAGAGATTATCCGGGCCCTTGTATAGGGTGGTGGAACACGCAACCGAACCCGCGTTGGCCTTCCCAAGAGGTGCTCGTCCGCTCGAAATCAGTCCCGTATTTGGATCATTCGGGCGTTTTCGCGGACATTCGCCAGAGCCACGCAATAGCAGGATGGCGGTGTTCGATGCGGGGCACTGGTGGCCAGCCGCCCTCCGGCCTTGGAGGCGTTGATAGGGGTACCATCTAGACGGCGCGCGTCATTTGTACTAACATTGAGACTGTCGTACACCACAAGGACGATTGCTATGCTCGCCACCACTGCTGCTCGCTCGGCCCGCCTCGGACTGCGCGCGACCCCTGCGCAGGAAACCATACTGCGTCGCGCCGCCGAGGTCGCACACAAGTCGCTGACCGATTTCATTCTCGATGCCGCTTACCAGGCCGCCGAGCAGACCTTGCTCGACCAGCGCCTATTCATGGTTTCCGGTAGCCAGTACCAAGCGATCCTGGAAATGCTGGATCGGCCGGAATCTGACAACCCCGGTTTGGCCGATCTGTTCTCCCGGCCTGCGGTGTGGGCCAAGAAATGAGTCTGTCAGCACCGCAGCCACTCGATGCGCAACATCGGCTGGAAGATTTCGACTGCGGGAAATCTGGACTCACCGACTGGCTGCTGCGCCACGCACGCCAAGCTCAAGGTAGCGGCTCGGCGAGAACTTTCGTTGTCTGTGATGGGGCCCGCGTTGCCGGGTACTTCAGCTTGACCGTTGGCCAAATTGACACGGTCGAGGCACCCGAGCGCATTCGCCGGGGGATGGGCCAGTACCCGATCCCTCTGGTCATTCTGGCGCGGCTGGCCGTCGATCTCGACTACCAAGGGCAGGGTCTGGGCATGAGTCTGCTGCAGGACGCTATCCGCCGAACGGTCGCGATTGCCGAGCACGCGGGCATCCGGGCTCTACTGACACACCCCATCGATGCCGATGCCGATTCGTTCTATCGCCGTTTCGGCTTCGAGCCGACGCCAGGGAACGAGCGGCAACTGATCCTGTTACTCAAGGATGCGCGGCGTTTTGCTGGAGCGCCGCAGTGAAGAGGTACGCCGGGGTGTCAACCCTAGGTCGGTTGCAAGCCTGCTGGTGTAGCAGCTTTTTTTACGTCCTGAGCCACCCCGTCGGCGCACCCGCACCCGCCATGTATCATCGCGTTTTTCCACTGCCATTTTTTCTGCAAATGCCCGAAGCGGCCTTCTAAGCCGTAGGTCACAGGTTCGACCCCTGTCGGGCAGGCCATACATCCGGATTGCATACTTCTCATGACCGTCACCATCAAGGACGCAGCAGGCATCGAAGGCATGCGCCTGGCCGGGCGCTTGGCCAGCGAAGTGCTCGATTACCTCGGCCCGTACGTGCAGGCCGGCATCAGCACCAACGAGCTCGACCGGCTGGCGCACGACTACATCGTCGGGGTGCAGCAGGCCATACCGGCCCCGCTCAACTACGCGCCCGGCGGCTATGCGCCCTACCCCAAGAGCATCTGCACCTCGGTCAACCAGGTGATCTGCCACGGCATCCCCAACGACAAACCGCTGCGGCGCGGCGACATCGTCAACATCGACGTGACCGTGATCAAAGACGGCTGGCACGGCGACACCAGCCGCATGTACGTGGTCGGCAGCGCCACCCCGGCGGCGCAGCGCCTGTGCGCCATCACCTACGAGGCGATGTTCAAAGGCATCGAGCGCGTGCGCCCAGGGGCGCGGCTGGGCGACATCGGGCACGCCATCCAGCAGCACGCCGAAGCCGCCGGGTATTCTGTGGTGCGCGAGTTCTGCGGCCACGGCATCGGGCAGCAGTTTCACGAGGAGCCGCAGGTGCTGCACTATGGCCGCCCCGGCACCGGCATGGCGCTGCAGGCCGGCATGACCTTCACCATCGAGCCCATGATCAACCAGGGCCGACGCGAAATCCGCGAAATGGGCGATGGCTGGACCATCGTCACCAAAGACCGATCCCTCTCGGCGCAGTGGGAGCACACCGTGCTGTGCACCGAAAGCGGCTTCGAGATCTTGACGCTCTCGGCCGGCTCGCCGCAGCCGCCGGGGCTCAAGCTGCCTGCACCCGCCGCTGCTCCGGGTCACAGCCCCCTCTGAGCCGCGCCCGCTGAACCGCCCCAGATCAGCCACCGCAGCCCAGCCGCCCGACTCAATGAACCCCACGCGCCCCCGGCAGCCCAGCCCATCGCCCACCCAAGCGCTGGACCGCAGCGCGCTGCGCCAGCGCCACTTGGCCGACAAGGCCGCCGTGTTGCAGCGCATTGCCAACTGGCCGCAGGGCCGCGCGCACGGCATCGCAGCGCCCTTGCGCCGCTTGGCGCGCCTGACCGACGCCGCGCTGCGCCAGCTCTGGCAGCACGCTGGCCTGCCCGATGGCCTGGTGCTGGTTGCGGTAGGCGGCTATGGGCGCGGTGAACTGTTCCCCTACTCCGACATCGATGTGCTGCTGCTGCTGCCCGATGAACTGGTGCTGGATGAACAGCCCGCAGTGGCGGCCGCGCTGGAAGCCTTCATCGGCCAGTGCTGGGATTTGGGGCTGGAGATCGCATCCAGCGTGCGCACGCGCCAGCAGTGCCTAGATGAAGCCGCCGCCGACATCACGGTGCAGACCGCCTTGCTCGAATCGCGCTGGCTGGCGGGGCAGCGCAAGGCCTTCGAGGCGCTGGTGTGCGAGTTGCTGGACGCGCTCGATACCCGCGCCTTTTGCCAGGCCAAGCTCCTGGAGCAGCGCCAGCGGCACCAAAAGTACGAAAACACCCCCTACGCGCTGGAGCCCAATTGCAAGGAATCACCCGGCGGATTGCGCGATTTGCAGATCATTCTCTGGCTGGCCAAAGCCGCCGGGCTGGGCCACAGTTGGGACGAACTGGCTCGGCGCGGCCTGGCCACCGCGCTGGAGTTGCGCCAGCTCAAAGCCAACGAGGCCCTGCTCAGCCTGCTGCGCGCCCGGCTGCACGTGCTGGCCGGGCGGCGCGAAGACCGGCTGGTGTTTGATTTGCAAGCCAGCTTGGCCGAATCCTTCGGCTTGCAAAGCAGCCCGCCCCTGGCACCAAGCAGCCCCGTGCAAGCCCCCGTGGCGGCCAGCGCGCAACCGGCGCGGCGCGCCCGCCGAGCCAGCGAAACGCTGATGCGCCGCTACTACTGGGCCGCCAAAGCCGTCACGCAGCTCAACCAGGTGCTGCTGCTCAACATCCAAGAGCGCATCGACAACGCCGAACGCGGCGAGCCGCGACCGCTGCGCCCCCTCAACGAGCACTTTTACGACAAAGGCGGCCTGCTCGAAGTGGCCAGCGACGAGCTCTACTGGCAGCACCCGCAAGCCATTTTGCAAACCTTTTTGCTGCACCAGACCACGCCGGGCCTGCAGGGCCTGTCGGCGCGCACCTGGCGCGCCCTGTACAACGCGCGCCCGCTCATGAACGCCGCCTTCAGGCGCGACCCGCGCAACCGCGCCACCTTCATGCGCATCCTGCAGCAGCCCAGCGGCATCACGCACGCCTTCAGGCTGCTCAACCAGAGCTCGGTGCTGGGCCGCTACCTCTGGGCCTTTCGCAACACCGTCGGGCAGATGCAGCACGATTTGTTCCACGTCTATACCGTCGATCAGCATATTCTGATGGTGCTGCGCAATATGCGCCGCTTCTTCATCGCCGAGCACGCGCACGAATACCCCTTTTGCTCGCGCCTGGCCGCCGGCTGGGAAAAACCCTGGCTGCTCTACCTGGCGGCGCTGTTTCACGACATCGGCAAAGGCCGGGGCGGCGACCACAGCGAAATCGGCGCGCGCGACTGCGCCAGCTTTGCACGCCAGCACGGCCTGGCCAAGCCCGAAGCCGAACTGGTGCAGTTCCTGGTAGCCGAGCACCTGAGCATGAGCCGCGTGGCGCAGAAAGAGGATTTGTCCGACCCCGACGTGATCGCCGCCTTCGCCCGGCGCGTGGGCAACGAACGCCGCCTCACCGGCCTGTACCTGCTCACCGTGGCCGACATCCGGGGCACCAGCCCCAAAGTCTGGAACGCCTGGAAAGGCAAGCTGCTCGAAGACCTGTACCACGCCACCTTGCGCGTGCTCGGCGGCGGCGCGCCCGACCCGGCGGCCGAAATCGAAGCGCGCAAACGCGAGGCGCTGGCCGCGCTGGCGCTGCACGCCCTACCGCACCAGGCGCATCTGCAGCTCTGGCAGCAGCTCGACCTGAGCTACTTCATGCGCCACTCGGCCGACGAAATTGCCTGGCACACGCGCCAAATCAGCAAGGCGCAGGCGCAGCAGGCGCAGCCCGGCAGCAGTGCCCCGGCCAGCCAGGAGGCTGCGCCCGCGCTGGTGCGGGCCCGCCCCTCGCCACTCGGTGAAGGCTTGCAGGTGCTGCTCTACGGCCCCGACCAGCCCGACTTGTTTGCGCGCGCCTGCGGCTACTTCGAGCGCGCCGGATTCAGCATCCAAGACGCCAAAATCCACACCACGCTAGACCACTGCGCGCTCGACACCTTTCAGGTGCTGGCCAGCGACGACACCGAGCGCCTGCGCGAACGCGCCGCACAAATCGAAAACGATTTACCCCAGGCGCTGCGCCAAAGCGGTGCCCTGCCGGTGCCGGTCAAGGGGCGCTTGTCGCGCCGGGTCAAGAGCTTTCCAATCACGCCGCGGGTTGAATTGCAACCCGACGAAAAAGGCCAGCGCTGGCTGCTGAGCGTGGCCGCCAGCGACCGCCTCGGGCTGCTGTACGCCATCGCGCGCGTGCTGGCGCAGCACCAGATCGACGTGCAACTGGCCAAAATCAGCACCCTAGGCGAGCGCGTGGAAGACACCTTCCTGATCCGCGGCCCGACCCTGCACCTGCTGCGCGCCCAGGCGCAGCTCAGCCAGGACCTGCTGCAAGCGCTCGAATCAGACTAGCCCAACAGCGCCCGCAGCCCCGCTTCGTCGAGCAGCGGCAGCCCGAGCTCGCGCGCCCGCTCCAGCTTGGAGCCGGCCTCGCTGCCTGCCACCACGTAGGCCGTTTTCTTGCTCACCGAGCCGCTCACTTTTCCGCCGGCGGCTTCGATCAGTGCCTGCGCTGCCTCGCGCGACAGCGTGGGCAGGGTGCCCGTGAGCACCAGCGTTTTGCCCGCCAGGGGCAGCGCCGCCGCGTCTTCGGCTGCACCCTCGCCCTCACTCTCACTCCAGTGCACGCCACACTGCTGCAGTTGCGCCAGCAATTCAATGTGTGCAGGCTGGCGGAAAAAATCGCACACACTTTGAGCCACCACCGGCCCCACATCGGGCACCTGCAGCAACTGCTCTTCACTGGCATCTTGCAAGCGCTGCAAGCTGCCAAAGTGGCGCGCCAAGTCTTTGGCGGTGCGTTCACCCACGTGGCGTATGCCCAGCGCGTACAGCAACCGGGCCAGCGTGGTGCGCTTGGAGGCCTCGATCGCCTGCATCAAATTGAGCGCCGATTTGTCGGCCATGCGCTCCAACCCGGCCAAATCGGCCAGGCTCAGGCGGTACAGATCGGGCAGGCTGCGCACCTTGCCCAAATCCACCAGTTGCTCGACCAGCTTGTCGCCCAAGCCCTCGATGTCCATGGCACGCCGGCTGGCGTAGTGCCACAGCGCCTGCTTGCGCTGCGCCGCGCAACTCAAGCCCGCGCCGCAGCGCTGCTCTGGGGAATCGGGTTCGCGCAGCAGCGCCGCGCCGCACACCGGGCAGGCCTGGGGCATCTGCCACGCCGGGGCACGCGAGCGGCCATCGGCCTCGGCTGTGGCCAGCACACCCACCACCTCGGGTATCACATCACCGGCGCGGCGCACGATCACGGTGTCGCCCACGCGCACATCCTTGCGCTGCACCTCGTCGGCATTGTGCAGCGTGGCGTTGGTCACGGTCACACCGCCCACAAACACCGGCGCCAGGCGGGCCACGGGCGTGAGCTTGCCGGTGCGCCCCACTTGCACCTCGATCGCCAGCACCTGCGTGCTTTGCTCCTGCGCCGGGTACTTGTGCGCCAGCGCCCAGCGCGGCTCGCGCGTCACGAAGCCCAGCCGCTGCTGCCAATCGAGGCGATCGACCTTATAGACCACGCCGTCGATGTCAAAGGGCAGCGTGTCGCGCAAGGCCCCGATGCGCTGGTGATAGCGCACCAGCTCCGCCGCCCCGCAGCAGCGCTGCACCAGCTCGCACACCGGCAAACCCCAATCGCGCAAGGCCAGCAAGCCCTCGTGCTGGCTGGAAAACGGTGCCGTTGAGGGCGCGCCAGCCTGCGCCGCCTCACCCGCCTCACCCGCCGCACCCGCAGCAGCGGCAGCATCGGCATCGGCATCGGCAAACATGCGAATTTCACCCCAGCCGTAAGCAAAAAAACTCAAACGCCGCTCGGCCGTGACCGCGGGATCGAGCTGGCGCACCGCCCCGGCCGCCGCATTGCGCGGGTTGACAAAGGTTCTTTCGCCCTTGGCCCCGGCGGCGATGCGCTGGCGCTGGCGCTCGTTGAGGGCCTCGAAATCGGCGCGGCGCATGAACACCTCGCCGCGCACCTCCAGCAGCGCCGGGGCCGGGCGCACGCGCTCGTCGAGCCGCAAGGCAATTTGAGCAATGGTGCGCACGGCGTGTGTCACGTCCTCGCCCGTGGCCCCATCGCCCCGGGTTGCGGCCTGCACCAGCACACCCGCTGCGTAGCGCAGGTTGATCGCCAGCCCATCGAACTTGGGCTCGGCCACGTAATCGACCGCTGCCGCCTCGGGCGCGAGTTCGAGTTCTTTGCGCACCCGGGCATCAAAGGCGAACGCACCGCTGGCTTCGGTGTCGGTTTCGGTGCGTATGCTCAGCATCGGCACCCGGTGCGCCACCGGCGCAAAACCCTCGCGCACCGGTGCCCCCACGCGCTGGCTGGGCGAATCCGGCTCGACCCACTCCGGGTGCTGCGCCTCGATCGCCAGCAGCTCCTGCCACCAGGCATCAAACTGGGCATCGGGCACTTCGGGCGCATCGAGCACGTGATACAGGTGCGCGTGCCGGTGCAGCAAAGCGCGCAGGGCTTGCAGGCGCGCGCGTGGCGCATCGAGTGGATCGGGCTTATCAGACATGGGCCGGATTGTCCCACCAGCGCCCTCCCCACCAGCAAGCCAAATACCCCTAGCGTTTGATTGCGGCACTCGGAAAAGTCATCGAATTTTCACAATTCCCAACCATGATGAGGCAAGTCAGTCCCGTGCAAGCCGTCGGCGGGCTGAATGCGGCTCAATCGATTTTTTCATTTTGGAGATTCACATGCAAAGCAAACGTGCCTTTTTGGCGCTGTCCACTGCGGCCCTGCTCGGCAGCGTAGCAGCCCTGACACCCGCTTGGGCCCAAACCGCCACGGTGCGGGTCGATGGCTCCAGCACCGTGTTCCCCATCTCCGAGGCCGTAGCCGAAGAGTTTCAGAAGGCCAACCGCAACGTGCGCGTCACGGTCGGCGTGTCGGGCACCGGCGGCGGCTTTGCCCGCTTTTGCCGGGGTGAGCTCGACGTGACCGGCGCTTCGCGCCCCGCCCGCGCCGCCGAAATCGAGGCCTGCCGCGCCGCCGGCATCCGCTTCATCGAGCTGCCCGTGGCCTTCGACGCCCTCACCGTGGCCGTACACCGCGACAACACCTGGGTGCGCCAGCTCACCGTGGCGCAACTGCGCACCATCTGGGAGCCGACCGCCACCGGCCGCATCACCAACTGGCGCCAGATCGATCCAGCCTTCCCCGACCAGGCCCTGACGCTGTTTGGCCCCGGCTCGGCTTCGGGCACCTTCGACTACTTCACCGAAGCCATCATGGGCCGCAGCGGCCAGAGCCGCACCGACTACATGGCGACCGAAGACGACAACGTGACCGTCATGGGCATTGCGCGCGACCGCGGCGCGCTGGGCTACTTCGGCATGGCCTACTACGAAGCCAACCGGGAGCGGCTGCGCTCGGTTGCCATCGTCCCGGCAACCGGCGGTGCCGCCGTGGCCCCGACCCTGGACAACGTGATCGCCGGCACCTACCAGCCGCTGGCGCGCCCGCTGTTCATCTACGTATCCGAGCGCTCGCTGCAGCGCCCCGAAGTGCGCCAGTTCGCCGAGTTCTTCCTCACCCAAGGGGCGCGTTTGTCACGCGAAGTCGGCTTCGTGCCACTGCCCGCCGAAGCCTACACCGTGGCGGCCGGGCATTTGCGCGACAACCGCCTGGGCACCCGTTTTGCCACCGGCGAACCCGTGGTGGGCGTGCGCATCCAGGACGTGATGCGGCGCGACCCCCGGCAGTGAGCCGGGCTCGATCCCTCGAACCTATCGTAATTGAAGATGAATCCCACGCGCTCCCGATTTAGCCCGCAACCGGCCCGCCACGTCAAGGAGCGCGTGGTTCATTCCCTGCTTTTTTTATCGGCCATGTCGGCCATCGCCATTACGCTTGCGGTGGTCTCGATACTGGTGCTCGAATCCATGAGCTTTTTTCGCGAGGTTTCGCTGCGCGAATTCCTCACCGACACGCAGTGGACGCCCATGTTTGCCGACCCACGCTACGGCGTCATGCCCTTGGTGGGGGCCACCTTGGTGGTGACCTCGATCGGCCTGCTGGTAGCCGTGCCTTTGGGCACCTTGGCCGCCATCTACTTGGGTGAATTTGCCCCGAACCGGGTGCGCGAATTTTTCAAACCAGCACTCGAAATGCTCAGCAGCGTGCCCTCGGTGGTGTATGGCTATTTTGCGCTGCTGCTGGTCACGCCACTGCTGCAACAGATCATTCCCGGTCTGCCCGGTTTCAATATGCTGTCGGCCGGCTTGGTGATCGGCGTCAGCATCGTCCCCTTTATCAGCTCGATGAGCGAAGACGCCATGCGCGCCGTGCCCATGGACATCCGCGAGGGCTCTTACGCCATGGGGGCCACGCGCATGCAAACCGCTTGGTACGTGGTGCTCCCGGCGGCGCTCTCGGGCATTGTGGCAGCCTATATTCTGGCCATGTCGGTGGCGCTGGGGCAAACCATGATCGTGGCCATTGCCGCAGGCCAACAAGCCAACCTGACGCTGGATCCCACCCAACCCGCCGCCACCCTCACCGCCTACATCGCCCAAGTTGCGATCGGTGACGTGGCGCACGGCACCATCGCGTACCAAAGCATATTTGCCGTGGGGCTGGTGCTGCTGCTCATGACGCTGGTGCTCAATGTGCTGGGCCACTTCATGCGGCGCCGCTACCGCGAGAGCTATTGATCATGAGCCAACCCGATCCACAAATCCAGGCCGTGCGCGCCATGATCGTGGCGCACAAGCGCTGGGATCACATCTTTGCCTTAACCGCGCTCGCGGCCATGCTGTTTTGCGTGCTGGTGCTGCTGGCCTTGATTCTTTCCATGGTGGTGGACGGCTACCACCGCATCACCCCAGATTTTTTCACCTCTTTTCCCTCGCGCATGGCGGAGCGCTCCGGCATCTTGTCGGCTTGGGTGGGCTCTCTCTTGGTGATTTCGGTCACGATTTTGGCGGCGGTGCCGGTGGGCGTGGCGGCCGGCATCTACCTCGAAATCTATTCCAAGCGCAACTGGCTCATGGATTTGATCGAAATCAACATCACCAACCTGGCCGGTGTGCCGCCCATCATCTACGGGCTGCTGGCGCTGAGCCTGTTCGTGCACACCTGGGGCCTAGGGGAGAGCGTGCTCACCGCTGGCCTAACCATGGCGCTGATGATCCTGCCAGTGGTGATCATGAACACGCGCGAGGCCATCCGCTCGATTCCGCAGTCCATCCACGAAGCTGCTTACGCGCTCGGTGCCACCAAGGGCCAAGCCACGCGCGACCACCTGCTGCCCTACTCCAAGGGCGGCATCCTCACCGGCGTGATCATCGGCACCGCCACCGCCGTGGGCGAGACCGCGCCCCTGATCGTCATCGGCGCTTTGACCTTCATCGCCTTTTTGCCGCCCGCGCCCATCACCGACGTTTTCCCCTTCGTCTCGTTCGCGTGGCTGTTCGACCCCTTCACCGTGATGCCGATCCAGATGTTCAACTGGGTTTCGCGCCCGCAACCGGCTTTTCACGAACTGGCCGCCGCCGCCGGTGTGGTGCTGATGTGCATCACGCTGGCCATGAATGCGCTGGCGATCTGGCTGCGCTACCGCTACCGCAAACGCATTCGTTGGTAAAACCACTCAATCATGCTCCATCCTGCATCTACTGCCCCGAACGCGGCCCATGGCTCGGAAACCCTGGTACACACCGATATCAAAGCCGAAGCGCGCAAGCTGAGCTTTTTTTATGGCGGCCAAGTTCGTGCGCTCAAATCCATCAACCTGCCGCTGGCGGCCAACAGCGTAACGGCCTTGATCGGCCCCTCGGGTTGCGGCAAGAGCACGTTTTTGCGCTGCTTCAACCGCATGCACGACCTCTACCCCGGCAACCGCTACGAGGGCGAGATCGTCGTCAACCCAGGCGGCATCAACATCTTGGGTGCCGACATCGACCCGATCGAGGTGCGCATGCGCATCTCGATGGTGTTCCAAAAGCCCAACCCCTTCCCCAAGACCATTTACGAAAACGTGGCCTACGGCCTGCGCGTGCGCGGGGTGCGCCAGCGCGCGCTGATCGATGAAAAGGTTGAAGAAGCTCTGCGCGGTGCGGCGCTGTGGGAGGAAGTGAAAGACCGGCTGCAGCAGTTGGC
>BBPD01000088.1_pt2 | contig 25893 bp, 24 predicted proteins | sample 1344911 | NCBI WGS metagenome assembly BBPD01 (sample SAMD00019088, study PRJDB2971) | groundwater metagenome | biome: freshwater biome; feature: mineral spring; material: ground water | place: USA: CA, Sonoma | collected 2011-09 | depth surface m
GCGCAGCACCGGCTGGTGGCTGAGATGCTGGCGCAGGTGGTCGGCGCACTCGCGGATTTCGCGCTCGCCGGGCAAAAACACCAGCACGTCGCCGGCCAGCGCGCCGCCGCGCCAGAGCTCATCCACCGCATCGGCAATCGCCTCGTTCAGGCCGTAGTCGCGGCTTTCCTCGAAGGGGCGGTAGCGCTGCTCCACCGCAAAACTGCGGCCCTCCACATTCAGCACCGGCGCCGGCCCCTGGGCCGACTCGAAGTGGCGCGCAAAGCGCTCGGCGTCGATGGTCGCCGAGGTGATGATCACCTTCAAGTCCGGCCGCCGGGGCAGGATTTGGCGCAGGTAGCCGAGCAGAAAATCGATGTTCAGGCTGCGCTCGTGCGCCTCGTCGATGATCAGCGTGTCGTAGGCTTGCAGCAGCGGGTCGGTCTGGGTTTCGGCCAGCAAAATGCCGTCGGTCATGAGCTTGATCGAGGCATGGGGGCTGAGCCGGTCCTGGAAGCGCACCTTGTAGCCCACCACCTCGCCCAGCGCCGTGCCAAGCTCTTGCGCAATGCGGCTGGCTACCGAACTGGCTGCGATGCGGCGCGGCTGGGTGTGGCCGATCAGGCGGCCGCGCTCGCCCGCTCGGGCGTGCAGGCGGCCGCGCCCCAGGCTCAGCGCGATCTTGGGCAACTGGGTGGTTTTGCCGGAACCGGTCTCGCCGCACACCACGATCACTTGGTGCGCGCGCAAGGCGGCTTCGATCGCCTGGCGCTGGGCGCTCACAGGCAGGGATTCGGGAAACTCGATAATCAAGGCGCGGGTGGCTCACAGGGCAAATAGGGGCCTGTGGATTATCCGGGATAGTCTCGGCAAGACTGCGCAGCGGCTGCGCGCAAGCCGCAGCCACGAAATTGCAGTAAACTAAGTTCGATTAACCAAGTCAAGACCGGCAAATCCCATGCAAACCTACAACATCCACGAGGCCAAAACCCATCTGTCCCGGCTGGTGGAGCAGGCTGCCCAGGGCGAGTCTTTCGTCATCGCCAAAGCCGGAAAGCCCATGGTCAAGGTGCAGGCCCTCGGTGCACCAGGCCCAACGCAGATTCGGCGCTTTGGCTTTATGGCCGGACAAATCCAGGTACCAGCAGATTTTGACCGCATGGGCGAGGGACAGATCGTCGCGCTGTTCGAAGAAGGCGCATGAAACTGCTGCTCGACACCCATTTGCTGCTCTGGGCGGCGCAAGGCTTTGAACACTTGCCCAGCGCGGCCCAGAGGCTGATGAGCGCACCAGACAACGTACTCTGCTTCAGCGTGGCCAGCCTGTGGGAAATCGTTATCAAGCGTGGCTTGGGTCGCGCCGATTTCAAGGTGGACCCGCGTCTGCTGCGCCGCAGCCTGTTGGACAACGGTTACTGCGAGTTGCCCATCCTCAGCGAGCATGTGGTGGCCCTCGATGCCTTGCCGCCCATCCACAAAGATCCTTTTGACCGTCTGCTGATCGCGCAAGCCGTGGTCGAGGGCATTACGCTGCTGAGCGCCGACGCGCGCGTCGCCCAATACCTAGGCCCGGTGCAGCGCGTTTAGCGCCCACTTGCATGTCGGGCGCTGGCACAGCTTTCTGGCACACCCAGCCAAACACCTGCCCTTGGCTGGCGTATGCTTGCGCCCTATCCGCATTGCAGCCCCACATCCAGCCCCAGCCTTAGAACCGCCCCATGTCAACGGTCTTTAATTTCACCTTCGTGCCCTGGTTTCGCTCGGTGGCGCCCTACATCCACAAGTTTCGCAACCAGACCTTTGTGGTCGGCATTGCGGGCGAGGCCATTGCGGCGGGCAAACTGCCCAATCTGGCGCAGGATTTGGCCCTGATCCAGAGCATGGGGGTGCGGGTGGTGTTGGTGCATGGCTTCAGGCCGCAGGTCAACGAGCAGTTGCGCGCCAAGGGGCACCCGTCGCGCACCCACCTGGGGATGCGCATCACCGACGAAGTGGCGCTGGACTGCGCCCAAGAGGCCGCCGGCCAATTGCGCTACGAAATCGAGGCCGCTTTCAGCCAGGGCCTGCCCAACACCCCCATGGCCGGGGCCACGGTGCGCGTGCTATCGGGCAACTTCATCACCGCGCAGCCGGTGGGGGTGATCGATGGCATCGACTTTCAGCACACCGGCCAGGTGCGGCGGGTCGATGTGGCCGGGCTGATGCGCACCCTCGACATGGGCGCGATGGTGCTGCTCTCGCCCTTTGGTTTTTCGCCCACCGGCGAGGCCTTCAACCTAAACATGGAGGAAGTCGCCACCAGCGTGGCCATTGCGCTGCAGGCCGACAAGCTGCTGTTCGTCACCGAAGTGCCGGGTATCCGCGTGCAAGCGCATGAAGCGGCCAGCCCCGACAACCCGATCGACACCGAGCTGCCGCTGGCGCAGGCCGAGCAAATTTTGGCCGCTTGCGGCCCCGCCTTGCAACCCAGCGACACCGGCTTTTATTTGCAATACTGCGTGCGCGCCTGCAAGGGCGGGGTCGAGCGCAGCCACATCCTGCCCTTTGCGGTCGATGGGGCGCTGCTGCTGGAGGTGTATGTGCACGACGGCATCGGCACCATGGTGGTGGATGAAAAACTCGAAAGCCTGCGCGAAGCCCATGCCGACGACGTGGGCGGCATTTTGCAACTGATCGAGCCGTTCGAGCAAGACGGCACCCTGGTCAAGCGCAGCCGCACCGAAATCGAGCGCGACATCGCCAACTACACCCTGATCGAGCACGACGGCGTGATTTTTGGCTGCGCCGCACTCTACCCCTACCCCGAAGCCAAGACCGCCGAAATGGCCGCGCTCACCGTCTCGCCGCACTCGCAGGGTCAGGGCGACGGCGAAAAGCTGCTCAAGCGCATCGAGCAGCGCGCGCGCCTGATGGGGCTCGAGAGCCTCTTTGTGCTCACCACGCGCACCATGCACTGGTTCATCAAGCGCGGTTTTGCGCCAGTCGATGCCGAGTGGCTGCCCGAGGCGCGCAAGCGCAAATACAACTGGGACCGGCGCAGCCGGGTGCTGGTCAAGCGGCTGAACTAAAGCGGGCGGCGCAGCGCTAAGCACGGCACTGGGCTGCCCCCTCAGAACGACGGGCATAAAAAAACCGCCAGGCTTGCACCAGGCGGTTTTGGCACCCGGACCGTTACCCGCAAGCGGGCCACGGTGCCGAGGTGCAGCGCGCTGCGCTGATGGATCAGCGTGCGGGAGCGGCAGGAGCAGCCGGGGCAGCAGGAGCAGCGGCGTCGGCCGGGGCAGCAGGAGCGGCAGGAGCGGCGGCATCAGCCGGGGCTGGGGCCGGAGCGGGTGCCGGTGTAGGCTCAGGAGCCGGGGCAGGAGCCGGGGCAGGAGCTGGAGCGGGGGCCGGAGCTTGGGGGCAACCGGTCAACAGGGCAGCGGCGAGCAGAGCGGCGAGCAGAGCAGAGATTTTCATTTGGATCTGACTAAGTGAGGGTGAACATCTGGGTGGCTTCGCAGCCTAGCACCTAGAGCACGCAAGCGAACCCAAGGCTAAGACCACGGCGGCTGGCAAAGCAGGGAAAACCCCTAAATTTGCCAAGCACACCGATGATAGCCCAAAGGATTGCGCTGCCTTGATCTGAAGCAAAATTTGGCGGGTCCAGCAAAGGGTTGTTGCCTGCACGCAACAGGTGCGGCGTGCAAGCGGCAGCCCAAGGCGCGGCGCGGCTCAGTCCCCAGCACCCGCATCAGCTTGCAGATGCAGCCAGCCCGCCTGCTGCCACTCGGCCAACTGCTCTTGCACCGGCGCACTGGCACGGTGCACTTGCTCGGCGCTGAGCGCGCGCCGGTCGGCCAGCTCGTGCAGCAGCCGTGCATCCTTGCCGCTGGCGCACCAAGCTTCGCCGTTCACGAACACGTGCTCCGGGTCGTACAACATGCGCGTGCGCTTGTCCAATGCCACCGCCCCGGGCTGCCACGGCTGCTCCGGCGCGCTGAAGCACACCTGGGGCTTGGGCTCGCTCAACACCTCGCCCAAAGCCAGACGCAGCCCCACTTTGTCGCGCAACAGGCGCTTGAGCGCGTCGCGGGCAAAGTCGATCAAAGCCTCGGGCACTGCGGCGGGCGTGGCCGTTGCAGGCTGGTTGCGGTCGCGGTACAGGCGCTCGTCGTCGGCGCACTCCTCGGCCAAGCGCTGCACCAGCTCGGCCGCCAGGGCACCGCGTTGCGGCACCCGAAAACCCACCGAATAGGTCATGCAGCCGCCATCGAGCGCCACCCCATCGTGCGCCCACTGCGGCGGCAGGTAGAGCATGTCGCCGGGCTCCAGCACCCACTCCTGCTCGGGCTCGAAGTGCTGCAAAATTTTCAGCGGCTTGTCGGGCTGCAGGCTCAAGTCCTGCTGGCGCCCGATGCGCCAGCGCCGCCGCCCGCTGGCTTGCAGCAAAAACACATCGTAGCTGTCAAAGTGCGGGCCCACGCCGCCGCCCTCGCTGGCCCAGGAGATCATCAGATCGTCTAGGCGCGCGTCGGGCACAAAGCGAAAGCGCTGCAGCAACTGGTGCACCGCATCGTGATGCAAGTCCACCCCTTGCACCAGCAGCGTCCAAGCGGGTTGTTTGAGCGGCGGCAGTTGGCGGCGCTCGAACGGGCCTTGGGCCAAGCTCCAGTCCTCGCCTTGGCGCACGATCAGGCGCGACTCCACCTGCGGCGACTGTGCCAGCGCAAACAGTTCGGAGCGAGCGAGCAGCGGGGCAAAGCCGGGGATGGCTTGGCGTATCAAGAGCGGCTTTTTTTGCCAAAAGCGGCGCATGAACTGCTGCGGGGTCAGGCCGCCGAGCATGGGCGTGGGGGCGTCGGGCACGGTGGCTGCGTGTGGGTTGGGGGTGTGCGTAGTCATGGGACAATTGTGCGATGAAAATCACTGAGCAATGCGTCGCCGCCCTCACTTGGACGCTTTCCGACACCTTGGGCGAAGAATTGGACCGACTCGATGAACCGGTCGAGTTTCTGGTAGGCGGGCGCGACCTGCTGGAATCGATCGAAGCCGCGCTGCAAGGCCACGGCGCGGGCGAGGAAATGGAACTGCACCTGGAGCCTGAGCGCGCTTTTGGCGATTTCGACGACCAGTTGCTGCTGCTGGAGCCGCGCAGCGCTTTCCCGGCCGAGCTCGAAGTGGGCCTGGCTTTCGAGGAACTGCCGCCGGGTTGCAGCGGTGCAGCGCAGCCCAAGCGCTTGTATTTTGTGAGCGAAATCTACCCCGAGCACGTGGTGCTCGACGGCAACCACCCGCTGGCCGGCATCGCGCTGCGGCTGGATTTGAAAATCCATGCGGTGCGCGAGGCCACGGTGGATGAAGTGGGGCGCGGCAGCTTGGGGGCCGGGTTTTTTCGTATCGAAGTTTGAACGCAGGGCTCTCGCGGCCCACCCACCACGCCGACCCAAGCAGCACCGCTGCATAACCTCCCCACACAAAAACCGCCACAGGCGGTGGCAAGTCAGGTGGGACAAGACCCGGGGAGGGCCTTCAAGCCTGCCCAGTTGAACCATAGCCCCCGCTGCCGCGCGCACTGGCCTGGGCAAAGTCGTCCACCCAGTTGAGCTGCACCTGCAGCACCGGCACGATCACCAGTTGCGCGATGCGCTCCAGCGGCTCGATGGTGTAGGCGCGCTCGCTGCGGTTCCAGGCGCTCACCATGAGCTGGCCTTGGTAGTCGCTGTCGATCAAACCCAGCAAATTACCCAGCACGATGCCGTGCTTGTGCCCCAGCCCCGAGCGCGGCAAGATGAGGGCCGCATAGCCCGGGTCGGCCAAGTGGATGGCCAAGCCGGTGGGCAGCAACTGGCAGGCGTTGGGTGCCAGGGTGAGCGGCTCGGCAATGCAGGCGCGCAAGTCCAGCCCGGCGCTGCCCGCGGTGGCGTAGGCGGGCTGCAGCTCGCGCAGGCGCGCATCGAGTATGCGGCAGTCTAGGCGCATGGGTGCTGCGCCCCCTTAACGTGCGGGCGCGGGCGTTGGCGCAGGAACCGCGTCAGCGCCTGCACCTGCGGGTGCAGCAGGAGCAGCGCCACCGGGCGCCGGGACTCCATCTGCAGGAACCGCTTCGGTAGGCGCGCCATCGTCTGGGGCGCCCTCGGCCGGAGCGGGCTCGTCCCACATGCCAGCACCGCCCCACTGCCCTTGCTCCTGACCCGGCACTTGGTTCGCGGCTTCACCGGCCCCATGAAAGCCCGGGATTTGCTGCAAACGCCGCTGCACCTCGGCCTCGTCGGCCATTTCCACCTGCTCGATCTGCCCCGTCACCAGGTTCGGGTAGGCAATCAGCACACCCACCATCAGCACCTGCATCAGCACGAAGGCGATCGAGCCTTTGTAGATCTGCTCCGTGGTCACGCCGCCCACGCGCTTTTTGGTGATGGAGTCGAGGTAGTCGTTGCGCGGCGCCACGCTGCGCAGGTAAAACAGTGCAAAGCCAAAGGGCGGGGTCAGGAACGAGGTTTGCAGGTTCATCGCCAGAATCACGCCAAACCAGACCAAGTTGATGTCGAGCATCTTGGCCACGGGCAGCAGCAGCGGCACCACGATGAAGGCAATCTCAAAGAAGTCGATGAAAAAGCCCAGCAGGAACACCAAGAAGTTGACGACCAGCAAAAAGCCAATCTGCCCGCCCGGCAAGCCGGAGAACAATTCCTTGACCCAGATGTGCCCGTCGGCGGCGTTGAAGGTGAAGCCGAACACGGTCGAGCCGATCAGGATGAACATCACGAAGATGGCCAGCCGGGCGCTGTTTTCCAGCGCCTGCTTGAGCAGCTTATAGCTCAGGCGCCTGCGCGCCAGCGACATGATCAGCGCCCCCACGGCCCCCATGGCACCGCCCTCGGTCGGGGTGGCAATGCCCAGAAAGATCGTGCCCAGCACCAGGAAGATGAGCACCAGCGGCGGAATCAGCACAAAGGTGACGCGCTCGGCCAGCTTGGAGATCAGGCCCAGGCGCAGCCCCTTGTTGGCCAATGCCAGTGCCAAGGCCACCAAGGCACCGGCGAGCATCGACATGATGAAGGTTTCGTCAGACGGGGCATCGGCGATGCGCTCGAACCAGCGGTGCATCATCTGGTTGTGCACCTGCGCCCAGGCATAGCCGGCCAAGGTAGCCAGCGCCATCAGCGCGATCAGCGAGCGGTGCCCGCTGGCGCCGGTGGGCTCGCTGTAGATGCGCGCATCGGGCGGCAGCGGCGGCATCCACTGGGGTTTGACGACGGCAATGCCGATCACGAACGCCAGGTACAGGCCGATCAGCATCAAGGCGGGCAGCATGGCCCCGGCGTACATATCGCCCACCGAGACACCGAGCTGGTCGGCCAGCACGATCAGCACCAGCGAGGGCGGCAAAATCTGCGCCAGCGTGCCCGAAGCGGTAATGACTCCGGTTGCGATGGGGCGGTTGTAGCCGTAGCGCAGCATGATGGGCAGCGAGATCAGGCCCATAGAAATCACCGCCGCCGCCACCACGCCGGTGGTCGCCGCCATGAGCGCACCGACCAGCACCACCGCCACCGCCAAGCCGCCGTGCAAGGGGCCAAAGACTTGGCCCACGGTTTCGAGCAAATCTTCGGCCATGCCGCTGCGCTCGAGGATGATGCCCATCAGAGTGAAGAAGGGGATGGCCAGCAGAATTTCGTTCTGCATGATGCCAAACACGCGCAGCGGCAGCGCCTGAAACAAGGTGGCCGGGAACAGCCCCAGCTCCATGCCCAGCAAGCCAAACAGCAAGCCCACGGCCGAGAGCGCAAAACCCACCGGAAAGCCGGTGAGCAGGAAAAATATCAACCCCAGAAACATCAGGGGCACGAAGATGCTGATGAGAAATTCGATCATGATTTGCGTCCTCCATCAGCCAGCACAGTCGCAGCTGCAGCGCTTTCGATGCGGTCGTGCTCGGCCAAGGCGATTTCACGCGCCAGTTGCTCGACGTCGCTGGAAACCCCTTGGGCCAGCGCATCGGGCCCGCCACAGTAGAGGAAATTGAAGCGTTTGATGAGTTCAGAAATGGCCTGCAGCGCCAGCAAGGCAAAACCCAGCGGAATCATCAGATAAGCCGGCCAGCGGATCAGGCCGCCGGCGTTGGGCGACATTTCTCCGGTCATCCAGGCGCGCTCGAACAGCGGCCAACCCAAGGTGATGAGCAAATAGCACAAGGGCAGCAAAAACACCAAGATGCCGATCACGTCGATCCAGTTGCGCGTGCGCGCCGTCAAGCGGCTGGAAACCACATCGATGCGCACGTGGGCGTTACGCAAAAATGCAAAACCGGCGCCGAGCAAAAACACCGCCCCAAACAGGTACCACTGGATTTCGAGCCAGGCGTTGGAGCTGATGTGCAAAGCGTAGCGGCTGATGGCGTTGGCGGTGCTGATCAAGACGATCAGCAAAATCAACCACATCCCCACCTTGCCGACGGCCACGTTGAGGGCGTCGATGGCGCGCGAAAAAAGCAGGAGGTATTTCATACGGTCAGACTTTCACAGCAGAGACAGCACTGTGATGGATTTCACCCAAGCCGGTTGCATCGGATACAAAAAAACCCCGCCTGGCAGCGGGGCGTTGACTTAAAGGCTCTAGGCCAACACCATCACAGGCGGTTGGCGCGGCCCTGCATTTGCATGTAGCTGTCGAAGCTGGCCTCGGCCAGGCCGTGCCACATCACTTGGTCGCGGCGGAAGGCGATCTGGTCGTCGTAAATTTTCTTCCAGCGCGGGTTGGCGGCGTTGAGTTCCTCGTACAGCGAGTGCGCGGCGCGAAACGCGGTGTCCATCACCGAGCGCGGGAACGGCATCAGGCGCGTACCGCCTGCCACCAGGCGTTTGAGCGCGGCCGGGTTGCGGGCATCGTAGCGCGCCAGCATGGTGGTGTGGGCCAATGTGGCCGCTTGGTTAACGATCGCCTTGTACTCGGGCGAGAGGGCGTTGAAAGCGGTTTTGTTGACCAGCAGGTCGAGCTGGGTACCGGCTTCCCAAAAGCCTGGGTAGTAGTAGAACGGGGCCACGCGGTGAAAGCCGAGTTTTTCATCGTCGTAGGGGCCGACGAACTCGGCACCATCTACCGTGCCGCGCTCCAGCGCTTGGTAAATCTCGCCCGCTGGCATGGCCAGTGGCACCACGCCCATGCGCTCGAGCACCCGCCCTGCAAAACCACCGGCGCGGAAACGCACGCCCTGCAAGTCGGCCGGATTGCGGATTTCCTTGCGGAACCAGCCACCCATTTGCACCCCGGTGTTGCCACAGGCGAAGTTGACCAAGTTGAAGGTGTCGAGCAGCTCGCGGCTCAGGGCCAGCCCATTGCCCTCAAAGAACCAGGAGTTCATCTGGCGCCCGTTGAGGCCAAAGGAAATGCCGCCGTTGGCCAGGGCCAGCGCGTCGTCTTTGCCGAAGAAGAAGTAGGTGGCGGTGTGGGCGGCTTCGATGGTGCCGGCTTGGGCCGCATCGAACACGCCCATAGCGGGCACCAACTCACCGGCCGGGTGTGTGCTGACCTGGAACTTGCCACCGGTGGCATCCGAAACGGCCTTGGCGAACACTTCAGCCGCACCCCAGATGGTGTCGAGCGCACGCGGGAAGGTCGAGGCCAAGCGCCAGCGCACGGTTTCACCGGTGATGACGGCCGGGGCTGCCGGGGCCGCGGCTGGGGCTGCAGCCTGTTCGCGTGGGCCGCAAGCGGCCAGCAAACCTGCTACACCAACTGCGCCAGTGCCGGCGATGATTGAGCGACGATCCATTGAGTGACTCCGATTGAGTAGTTTTGGGTGTGGGGCCGCCAACTTCAAGCTTTTAGAAGGTGGCGACTGCCAAAGATTATAGGTTGCGCGTAAGCTCGCCAACGCCCACGTAAACCCTAGTTCGCAGCGCGTTTGGTTGAAAAAATATCAAACGGCAAACACCCGGATTCACGCATCCGCAGACACAACCAAGGCCGCAAAGGGCTGCCAAGCGCGCACGCTGGCCTCAATCCCGGCCGCATCCAGCCCCAGCAGCGCCATCAGCTTGTGCGGGTCGCCGTGCTCGACGAAGCGGTCCGGCAGCCCCAAGCGCAAGACTGGGCGCAGCAGGCCCTCGTCGTGCAGGGCTTCCAGCACCGCCGCGCCAGCCCCGCCGTCTAGGGCACCCTCCTCCAGCGTCACCAGGCAGTCGTGCTGCTGCGCCAGCTCCCGCAGCAGCGCGCGGTCCAGCGGCTTGGCCCAGCGCATATTGGCCACCGTGGCGTTGAGCCGCTCGGCCACTTGCAGCGCCGGGTAGAGCAAGGTGCCAAAGGCCAGCAGGGCGATGCGCTGGCCGTGGCGGCGCACTTCGCCCCGGCCAAAAGGCAGGCCCTGCAAATCGGTGGGCAAGGCGGTGCCGGCCCCGCTGCCGCGCGGGTAGCGCACCGCCACCGGGTGCGCTTGCTGGTAGGCGGTGCACAGCAAGCGGTAGCACTCGGCCTCGTCGGCCGGGCAGGCAATCGACACATTGGGGATGCAGCGCAGAAAAGAAATGTCGTAGGCCCCGGCGTGGGTGGGGCCGTCGGCGCCGACGATGCCCGCGCGGTCCAGCGCAAACACCACCGGCAGGTTTTGCAAGGCCACGTCGTGAATGAGCTGATCGTAGGCGCGCTGCAAAAAAGTGGAGTAGATCGCCACCACGGGCTTGAGCCCTTCGCAGGCCAGACCGGCGGCAAAGGTGACGGCGTGCTGCTCGGCAATGCCCACATCGTGGTAGCGCTCGGGGTAGCGCTCGTGAAACTCCACCATGCCCGAGCCCTCGCGCATGGCCGGGGTGATGCCGACCAGGCGCTCGTCGTGCGCCGCCATGTCGCACAGCCAACGCCCAAACACCTGGCTGAAAGTGGTCTTGGGGGCCTGCGCTGGGCTTTGCAGCCCGACTTCGGGGTCGAACTTGCCCGGGCCGTGGTAGGCGATCGGGTCGGCTTCGGCCCGTTCGTAGCCTTGGCCTTTTTTGGTCACCACGTGCAGGAACTGCGGCCCCGGCAGGCGCCGGATGTTCTCCAGCATCGGGATCAGGGCGTCGAGGTTGTGGCCGTCGATCGGGCCGATGTAGTTGAAGCCGAATTTCTCAAACAAGGTGATCGGCACCACCATGCCCTTGGCCCCTTCTTCGAGTCGGCGCGCCAGCTCCAGCAGCGGCGGCGCCACGCCCAGCACCTGCTTGCCCACCTGCTTGGCAGCCGAGTAAAAGCGCCCGCTCAAAAGCTGCCCTAGGTAGCGGTTCAGCGCCCCGACCGGCGGGCTGATCGACATGTCGTTGTCGTTCAAAATCACCAGCAGCCGGGCCTGCTCCAGCACCCCGGCGTTGTTGAGCGCCTCGAAGGCCATGCCAGCGGTCATGGCGCCATCGCCGATCACGGCCACCGCGTGCCGATCGGCCCCCTGCTGCTGCGCCGCCACCGCCATGCCCAGCGCGGCTGAAATGCTGGTGGATGAATGCGCGGCGCCGAAGGTGTCGTACTCGCTCTCGGTGCGCACCGGAAAACCGCTCACCCCGCCCCACTGGCGCAGGGTGTGCATGCGCTCGCGCCGCCCAGTGAGGATTTTGTGCGGGTAGGTCTGGTGCCCCACGTCCCACACCAGCCGGTCGTGCGGGGTGTTGAACACATAGTGCAGCGCCACCGTGAGCTCGACGGTGCCCAGGTTGGAGCTCAGGTGGCCGCCGGTCTGGGCCACGCTGTGCAGCAAAAACTGGCGCAGTTCGTCGGCCAAGGGGCGCAACTGGGCACGCGGCAGGCGGCGCAAATCGGCCGGGGATTGGATGGTTTCGAGCAAGCCAGTCATGGGGGTGGGGTTCAACATTCAGTGGGAGCGGCGCAGCACCCAGTCGGCCAGCGCGTGCAGGGTTTGCGGCGCAAGCAGGGCACCTTCGTGCAGGGCCGCTTGGGCCTGCTGCTGCAGCGCGAGGGCGTAGGCGCGCGCGCCGTCGAGCCCCAGCAGCGAGACGAAAGTGGGTTTGGCGGCGGCGGCGTCTTTGCCGGCGGTCTTGCCCAAGGTGGCGGAGTCGGCCACCACGTCGAGCACGTCATCGACCACCTGAAACGCCAGCCCGAGCGCGGTGCCGTAGCGCGTCAACGCGGCCAGCTCAGTGGCATTGGCCCCTGCGGCCAGCGCCCCCATCTGCACGCTGGCGCGCAGCAGGGCGCCGGTCTTGCGCCGGTGCATTTCTTCCAATTCGGCCAGGTTCAGGCGCTGGCCCACGGCGGCGAGGTCGATCGCCTGCCCGCCCGCCATGCCTTCGTGGCCGCTGGCTTGCGCCAAGCACAGGCCGAGCCGCGCTGCCAGGGCCGCCGTTTCTGTGGCCTGGGCCAAACCCAGCACCTGCTCAAAGGCCAGCGCCTGCAGCGCGTCGCCCGCCAGCAGCGCGGTGGCCTCGCCAAAGCGCACGTGCACGGTGGGCTTGCCCCGGCGCAGCACGTCGTTGTCCATGCAGGGCAAGTCGTCGTGCACCAGCGAGTAGGCGTGGACCAGCTCGACCGCGCAGGCGCAGCGCCGGGCCGCTTCGTGGCTGGCCGGGCTCAGGCGGGCACCGGCGAGCGCCTCCGCCGCCGCCCACACCAGCAGCGGGCGCAGGCGCTTGCCGCCGTCGAGCACGGCGTAGCGCATCGCCTCACCCAGTTCAGCCGGGGCCTGCTGCGGCAGCGCCGCCTCCAGCGCCGCATCCACCTCGACCAGGCGCGCGGCGCTCCAGGCAGCGAAAGCGTCAGGTGCCAGCACGGCCACGGGGGCTGCCGGGGCCACTGGGGCGGTGGCAGCGCTCACGGCGCAGCCGTCCAAGGGCGCTCGCTGCCGTGTTCCAGCACCGTGATTTGCGGCTCCAGCGCGTCGAGCCGGGCGCGGCAGTAGGCCAGCAGTTCGCTGCCGCGCCGGTGCTGCGCCAGCAGCTCGTCGAGCGGCAATTGGCCAGAGTCGAGCTGCGCCAACAAGGCGTCGAGCTCCTGCGCGGCGGCTTCGTAGGTGGCTGGGGTGGGGGCAGCAGCGGGGCTGCCTTTGGGTTTGGGCATGGGCGTGACAAAAAAACCAAGGCCGCGCATCGGGCGGCTGCGGCATAAATGCTGGATTTTAGGCGCTCGCGCCCAAGCGTGCCGATTGGACCCAACCCCGTGAACCCCAGGGGTACAATCGCGCTCCCTTGTTTTCAACTCGAAGGAGTTGTTTCACCCCTAGTCCGCGCCGATCCGTTGCTTCGCACCGTCACGCGCTTCCCTGCCCCTAAGGAAGCTGCTGTCCAGCCCGCGTCGTGCGCGGCGTGGCTGGGCGTGATGAGGCGCAAGGCGCGAGTGCCAAGGCCAGCCTGGCCGGCTGGCCTGCACTCGCAACGCCGCGCCTCGCGCGCCCAGCCGCGCCCCGTAGGGTTCGGCCCAAAACGGGCCTCTGACGCACCCGTTGGTTTGCGTGTGCCACCAGCACACGCTGCACCAATCGGGCACGCCAGCCTTCCCGTTTTGGACCCGAACGCGCATGGCGCGGGCTGGACAGCAGCTTCCTAAATAGGGGGAGTCTCTTGAGGTCAGGACCATCATGTCTGATTTGAGTCTTCCATTGCAGCAGGCCGCAAGCCAATTGCCCGTCTCCAGCTATTTTTGTGAGGCGCTGCTGCAGCGCGAGCTGGAGCTGATCTTTCAGCGTGGGCCCCGCTACGTGGGGCATGTGAATTCGGTTCCAGAACTGGGTGATTACTACGCCTTGCCACACGAGGGCGAAGGGCGGGCGCTGGTGCGCACGGCGCAGGGTGTGGAGCTGGTGAGCAACGTCTGCCGCCATCGCCAAGCCGTGATGCTCAAGGGCCGCGGCAACCTGCAACAACAACACAGCGGCCACGGCGGCGGCCACATCGTCTGCCCGCTGCACCGCTGGACCTACGCCGGCGGCGGCACCGAGCACAACGGTCGGCTGGGCGAGCTCATCGGCGCGCCGCACTTCGCCCACGACCCCTGCCTGAACCTGCAGCGCTTCCCGCTGCGTGAGTGGAACGGCCTGCTGTTCGAAGACAACGGGCGCGACATCGCCGTCGACCTGGCCGGCCTAGAGCACCTGCCCGAGCTAAACTTCGAGGGCATGGTGCTGGGCCATGTGGAGCTGCACCGCTGCAACTACAACTGGAAAACCTTCATCGAGGTTTACCTAGAGGACTACCACGTGGTGCCCTTCCACCCTGGGCTGGGCCGCTTCGTTACCTGCGAGGACCTGCGCTGGAGCTTCAAGCCCGAGTATTCGGTGCAAACCGTGGGGGTGCAAAACCTGCAGCAAGGCGGCGGCAGCCCGGTCTATAAGCACTGGCAGGAGGTGCTGCTGCGCTACCGCAACGGCCAGTTGCCCGAACGCGGCGCGGTCTGGCTCACTTACTACCCGCACCTGATGGTGGAGTGGTACCCGCACGTGCTCACGGTCTCGACCGTGCACCCGATCAGCCCCGGCCAGACGCTGAACCGGGTCGAGTTCTACTACCCCGAAGAAATCGCCGCCTTCGAGCCCGAGTTCATGGCCGCCCAGCGCGCCGCTTACATGGAAACCTGCATCGAAGACGACGAAATCGGCGAACGCATGGACGCCGGCCGCAAAGCCCTGCTGGCGCGCGGCACCAGCGAAGTCGGCCCCTACCAAAGCCCGATGGAAGACGGGATGCAGCACTTCCACGAGTGGTACCGCTCGCGCATGGGGGCGGATTTGGGCGCTGCCTGAGCGCCGACAAAGGTAAGCGTTGATCGACGATATGCCGGCCAAGCGCGACCAGTTCCTAGATGCCGCAGCGGTTGCCCACGAGCCGCCCCTAAAATGAGCCCATGCCCGCCTACAGCTATCAAGCCCTCGACGCCCAAGGGCGCGCTCACCGTGGCCTGATCGAGGCCGAATCGGCGCGGCTGGCGCGTGGCCTGCTGCGAGCGCGCAGCCTGGTGCCACTGGAACTCAAGCCCGCCGCCCAAACCCAAGAGGGCAGCGGCTGGAACCCGACCCTGTGGCAGCGGCGCGTGCTCGGCCACACCGCGCTGCTGCTGTTTACCCAGCAGTTGGCGGCCTTGCTGGGGGCCGGTTTGCCGCTCGAACGGGTGCTGGCGGTGCTGGCCGACGAGGCCGAACACCCCGCGCAGCGCAGCCTGCTGTTTGGCTTGCGCGCCGAAGTCAACGCCGGCTCCAGCCTGGCGCGTGCACTGGGCCACTACCCGCGCGAGTTTGATGCCAGCTTTTTGGCCGTGGTCGCCGCTGGCGAGCAGGGTGGGCAACTGGGCTTGGTGCTGCAGCGCTTGGCCGATGATATGCAGCAGCGCGAGGTGCTGCGCCAGCGCGTGCTGGCGGCGGCGCTGTATCCGGCCATCGTCACCGTTTTTGCGCTGGCGATCGTGGTTTTTCTGATGAGCTACGTGGTGCCCCAGGTGGCGCAAGCCTTTGCGGGCGGGCAACGCAGCCTGCCCACCTTAACCGTGCTGATGCTGGCCGCCAGCGACTTGCTGCGCCAGTGGGGCTGGTTGCTGGCGCTGCTGCTGGCCAGTGCCGGCATGGCCTTGGCGTGGGCGCGCAAGCAGCCGGCTCTGCGTCTGCGGCTGGATGCGGCTTGGTTGCGCCTGCCCCTGCTGGGGCCGCTGGCGCAGGGTTATAACGCGGCCCGCTTTGCCGCCACCCTGGCCATGTTGGCCGGTGCCGGGGTGCCCATCCTGCGCGCCCTGCACACCGCCGCCGACACCTTGCACAACCAAGCCCTGCGCGCCGACGCCTTGGCCGCGCTGGTGCTGGTGCGCGAAGGGGCGCCGCTGGCCAACGCACTGGCCGCCAAGCAGCGCTTCCCTGGCCTGCTGCCGCTCTTTGCCCGTTTGGGCGAGCAAACCGGCCAATTGCCCACCATGCTGCAGCGCGCTGCCGACCAACTGGGCAGCGAGGTGCAGCGCCGCGCCACCCGCATGGCCACGGTGCTGGAGCCGCTGCTCATCATCGGCATGGGGGTGGTGGTGCTGCTGATCGTGCTGGCGGTGATGCTGCCCATCATCGAACTCAACCAGTTGGTGCAATAGCTAGAGGGCTGCTGCTGGATGCCCCAGAGGGTTGCGGTTTATTCGGCTTGCGCCAGCGCCAGCCTGCGCTCACCGCTTAGGCCAGCTGGGGCCGCCAGCACCGCTTCGGTGGCGCTGATCGACTGCAGCACCCAGCCATCGGGCAGCGCCTGGCCTACGCGCAGCGCCCGGGCTGGCTGCCCAGCCTCGGCCAGCAAAGCCACCCCGCGCCCGTGGCCGTCGCTGGCCACGCCCAGCAATTGCAGCACCGTGGCCACCGGCAGGGGCTCACCTTGCCCGGCAAGCTTGGGCGCAGCCGCTTGCGCACCCAAAGCGCGCGCCACCTGCTCGGCCTGCACTTGCACTGCGGCAGCGGCAGCCGGTGGCAGCGGCACCGGGTTGGGCTGCCACCACGGCCTGGCCCAATAGGCCAGCGACAAACCCACCAGCGCCCACACCAGCAGCGCGGCCAGCAGCGGCCCAGGCTGGACGCGCCCGCCCTGCAGCACCCGGCGTCTCGTACGCCCGCCCCGCCCCAGGGCTGCAACGGCGGGCGTACCCGAAGGCAGACTTAGGTTGGGCGGGCGCAGGATCGGTTTCATGGGCACCGATTATGATCCCATGATCTTGACTTCGAGCTTTGGGAGCCTTCGATTGCACACCTCACTGCGCCTGACTGATCTGCACGCACGCGCCACCGCCCGCCGATGTGCGCACCGCAGCCGTGGCTTTACCTTGATCGAGCTGATGGTGATTTTGGTCATCATCGGCGTGCTGGCGGCGCTGATCGTGCCCAACGTGCTCGATCGGGCCGACGACGCGCGCGTCACCGCCGCCCGCACCGACGTCAACAACCTGATGCAAGCCCTGCGCCTGTACCGGCTCGATAACCAAGCCTTTCCCAGCACCGAGCAGGGCCTGGAGGCGCTGGTGCAGCGCCCCACCACAGCCCCCGCCCCGCCCAACTGGCGCCCCTACATCGAGCGCTTGCCCACCGACCCCTGGGGCCGCCCCTACCGCTACCTCAACCCGGGCGTGCATGGGCCGGTGGACGTGCTCTCGCTCGGGGCCGATGGCCAGCCCGGTGGCGAAGGCATCAACGCCGACATCGGCAGTTGGCAGTAGCGCCTGCCCACCCCAGCCACCCAGCGGCCCGCCCCGTTGCACCGCGTCAGAGCCCGCCTTGTGCCGCACCGCCCTCGCCCCTTCAGCCCGCGCGGCTTCACCTTGCTGGAGCTGCTGGTGGTGCTGTTCATCGTCGCACTGGCTGCGGGGGCCGTGAGCGTGTCCTTGCGCGACGGCCCGAGCCAGCAGCTCGAACGCGAGGCGCAGCGCCTGGTGGCTTGGCTCGAAGCCGGGCGCGCCCTGTCGCGCGCCAGCGGCAGCGCGCTGCACTGGCAAAGCACGGCCAGCGGCTTTGAGTTTGTTGGCGCGGCCACAGCCGGTGCGCAAGCGGCTCCGGTGGGCCAAATAGGCCGGGGCGATTCATTGGCGGGCCCCAAGAACTGGCTCCACCCCGGCGTGCAGGCCCAGGTGCTGCGGCCCGCGCAAACCCAGGTGCTGCGGCTGGGGCCGGAGCCCATCATCGCCGCCCAAACCCTAAGCTTGCGCTTGGGCGAGCACGAAATCCGCATCGGCAGCAATGGCGCGCTGCCCTTTGCCATCCTGCCCCCTGGCCAAAACCCGCCCTGAGGCCAGCCCGATGCCTGCCCCTTCACACCTGCTTGCCTGGGTGCCTGCCTTGGCACCAGCCCTTGCACACGCACCTGCACCCACCGCTTTTCGTGAAGCTCCCAGTCGCCACGATGGCTCCAAGCGCCCAGCCCGGCACCAGCTTGGCCTCACGCTGATCGAGGTGCTGGTGGCGCTGGCCATCGTGGCCATCAGCCTGACGGCCGGCCTGCAAGCCAGCGCCGCCCTCACCCGGCTGGCCGAGCGCCAGTCGCAGCAGTGGCTGGCCCAGTTGTGCGCCGACAACGCGCTCGTGAACCTGCGCCTGCAACCCCAGTTCCCTGCCGTGGGGCGCAGCAGCCAGACTTGCGAGCAAGGCGGTCGCGTGTTTGAGGTCACGCTCGACATCAGCCCCACCCTGAACCCGAGCTTTAGGCGCGTGCGCGCCGAGGTGCAGGGCCCAAGCAGCACGCCCGAAGCCGCGCCGGTGCAGTTGCTCACCTTGTTGACCGTGATCGGGCGGCACTAAGATGCGGTCGCCGCCAAATCCCCTTTTGGCATCCTGCCGCGCTGCGCTGGCGGGCCTGTGTGCGCTGGCGCTGCCGCACCGCCCACAGCCTAGGCGTCAACCCGGTCTGATCGGTTCGCACTCGCACAGCCAGACTGCGGGCCATCACCTCCAGCGGCATGGCCTTAACCCGCGTCCGCGTGCACGCGGCCTGACGCTTATCGAGCTGCTGGTCGCGCTCACCATCATGTCGGCGCTGGCGCTGTTTAGCTGGCGCGGCCTCGACGGCATGAGCCGCACCGAGTCGCACACCCGCACCCACACCCAAGGCTGGCTGCAGTGGCAAACCGCGCTGGCGCAGTGGTCGGCCGACCTCAACCACCTGCACGAAAACGCCGTGGTGCCGGCGCTGAGCTTCGATGGCCAACTGCTGCGCCTGGTGCGCACCGACCCGCACCCGCCGCCGGGCCAAGAGCCGGGCCTGGTGGTGGTGGCCTGGGCCTTGAGCCCTGCCAGCGCCGAGGCCCCTGCGCACTGGTCGCGCTGGGTTTCGCCGCCCGTGACGCAGCAGCACGATTTGCTGCGCGCCTGGCAGGCGGCCCAACTGTGGCAGCGCGAGCCCAATGCAGCCCTGCCACAGCAGGCGCTGGCGCTGCTGCCGCTGCGCTCATGGCAGGTGCTGCTCAACCAAGGCGGCCAGTGGCAGCCTGCGACCACACCCGCCCAAGCCACACCCGCCCAAACCGCGCCGCCCGACCCGGCAGCCCTGCGCGCACCCGAGGGCGTGCGCCTGCTGCTCACACCCTTGGAGGGGCAGGCGGTGCCGGGCGGCCCCATCACCCACGATTGGATCCACCCGCGCGTGGGCGGAGGCAAAAGCGGATGAAGCCCCTCTTGGACACCGGCACTGGCACTGGCCACAGCCCACTCACCATCCGCCACGGCAGCCGCACCCCACCCAGCGGCCCGCAAAAGCAGCGCGGCGCCGCCCTGCTGCTGGCGCTGCTCACGGCGGCCTTGGCCGCCACCCTGAGCGCATCGGGCTACTGGCAGCAGTGGCAAGCCTGGCAGATCGAGCAAAGCGAACGCCAGCGCGTGCAATCGGCCTGGCTGCTCACCGGCGCGCTGGACTGGGCGCGCCTAATCCTGCGCGAAGACGCCCGCGCCAGCCAGATCGATCATCTGGCCGAGCCCTGGGCGGTGCCGCTGCAGGAGTCGCGCCTCAACACCTTTTTGGCCGCGCAAGAGCAAAACCCCGAAGCCCTGCTGACCGAGTCTTTTTTATCGGGCCGCATCCACGACATGCAGGCGCGGATGAACCTGCGCAACCTGGTCGAGGGCAGCGGCGAGCAACTGCGGCTCTCGGGCACCGGCATGGCCAGCTTTGCCAAACTGTTTCAGGCCCTCGGCCTGCCGCAGGAAGAACTGCTGCAGTTTTCCGAGCGCCTGCTGCGCACGCTGCAAGCCGGCCAGGGTGCCGCCTTGTTGCCGCAGCATTTTGAACAATTGCAGTGGCTCGGGCTCTCGCCCGCCACCTTGCAGCGCATGGCCGAACACGCCACCTGGCTGCCCGAGCGCACCCCGCTCAACCTCAACACCAGCAGCGAACTGGCGCTCTACGCCAGCGTGCCGGGGCTGGATCGGGCGCAGGCGCAGCGCCTGGTGCAGCAGCGCGAGCGCTCACACTTCACCAGCCTAGAGCAAGCCGCCCCTGCTTTCGGCAGCGCCCGCACGCACATCAACGCCGAACGCTTCACCTTGAGCAGCCGCTATTTTCTGCTGCACGGCCAGTTGCGGCTCGACGAGTTGACGGTGCAAGAGCGCTCGCTGGTGTTGCGCGAGGGCATCAACGTGCGCACCATCTGGCGCCAACGCGGCGGCGCGCCGGTTGCGCCACTGGCCTGAAGTATCATCATCGATTGCTTTCTTAGCGCTTGCGCCCACCCACCCTACCGTGCTGCTGCTTTCACCCCGCCAACCCCAGGCTTGCGACTCGCCCACTGCGCTGTGGGACTGGGTGACGCTGCAGGGCGCAACCCTCACCGGGCAGGGCTGCGACAGCGCTGAGGCGATTGCGCGCCAGCCCGCCACGGTGCTGGTGTGGCCGGCGCAGGCTTTGAGCTGGTTGCAATTGAGCCTGCCCAAGGCACCCGCGCACAAGTTGCGCGCCTTGCTCGATGGCCTGCTCGAAGAGCGGCTGCTGAGCGATCTGCCCGATTTGCACTACGCCCTGGCCCCAGGTTTTCAGCCCGGCCGCGCCGCCGACACTTGGGTGGCTTGCTGCCAGCGCGAGCCGCTGCATCGGGCCGTGGCCTATTTGCAGTCGATTGAGCACCCGCTGGCTGCGGTGCTGCCCGCTTGCGCGCCGCAGCACCCGCCTTGGGTCTGGGTTTGCGGCAGCAGCGAGGCCCCGGAGCTGCTGGCCAGTGCGGCCCACGGTGCGCTGTGCTGGCCGCTGCAGCCCCAAGCCAGCGCCGCCGACCGCGCCTTGCTGCACAGCAGCTTGCAAGCCGTGGGCGCACTCGAGGCCGGCAGCACGGCCTGGGCCAGCCCGGCGCTGGTTGGCCTGGCCGAGCAGCACTTGCCCGAGCTGGCTTGGCAAACCCGCAGCGGTGCCCACCCTTGGCAGCAGGCGCTGGCCAGCGGCTGGGATTTGGCGCAGTTCGATTTGCACTTGCAAGCACGCAGCGCGCGCTGGCGGCTGGCACTGGAGCAGGTGCGCCAGCACTGGGGCAGCCCAGCTTGGCGGCCGCTGCGCTGGGGCTTGGGGGCCTTGGTGGCGCTGCAGTTGCTGGGCCTGAACCTGAACGCCTGGCAGGCGCGCCAAGAAATCGTGCAGTTGCGCCAGCTCAGCCATGCCACCTTGCAGCAAAGTTTCCCCCAGGTGCAACTGGTGCTCGATGCGCCGCTGCAAATGCAGCGCGAGCTCGACCGCCTGCGCCAAGCGCGCAGCGAACTCAGCCCTAGCGACCTAGAGCCGCTGCTGGAGCAAATGGGGCGCGCCCATTCCCGCAGCCCCTTGGAGTTGCGCCAGTTGCGTTTTGAAGGCGGCAGCGCCGAACTCGCTCACGCCCCCTTGAGCGCGGCGGCGCAGCAGGAGCTGGGCGCGGCGCTGGCCCCCAGCGGCTGGCAATTTCAGCCCCAAAACTCCGAGCGCAGCACCCTGCGCTGGGCCAGCGCCCGATGAAGGCCGCCCTGGTCGTGCTGCAAGCCCGCTGGCGCGCCTTGGCCCAGCGCGAGCGCCGCGCCGCCACCTTGGGTGCGGCCGTGCTGCTGGCTTTTGTGTTGTGGCAGTGGGCCATCCATCCGGCGCTGCGCACCTTGCAACAGGCGCCCGAGCAGCGCGCCGCTGCACTGGCGCAGTGGCAACAGATGCAGGCACTGGCAGCGCAGGCACAGGCCTTGCAGCAAGCCCCGCCCGGGGCCGCGCCCAGCCGCCAAGCCACCTTGCAAGCGCTGCAAGCCCTGAGCCTGAGCCACCTCGGGCCACAGGCGAGCATCAGCGCGCAGCCCGATGCGCTGGCGGTCGCCTTTAGCCAAGCCAGCCCACAGGCGCTGGCCGATTGGCTGCAAGCGGTGCGCCTCAACACCCGCTTGCTGCCGTTGCGCGCCGATTTGCAGCGCACCGATGCCGCCACCCCCATCGGCGCCACCCCTGCCCCCCCTGCGGCGCAGTGGAGCGGCACCGTCTGGTTTGGCGGCGCTGGGCTGGCTGCACCATGAAGCCCAACCCATCCGCAACCCTGCCCCGGCTGGCGGCGGCGTTTAAAGCGCCCCCCAAGCACGCCCAAGGCAAGGGGGCCGGCACTTGGGCCGCACTGGCGGCGCTCATAGGGCTGCTGCTGGGCCTCCTGCTGGGCCTGGCGCTGTTTGCCCCGGCGCAGTGGCTGGCGCAGGCCGTGAGCAGCGCCAGCGCCGGGCGCATCAACCTGCCCAATGCACAGGGCAGCGTCTGGAATGGCCGCTCCGACCTGCTGCTGAGCGCCGGTGCCGGCAGCCACGACCGCACGGCCTTGGCGCAAGGGCTGCAGTGGCGGCTGCGGCCGCACTGGCAGGGCGGGCCGGCGCTGGCTTGGCAAATCCGCGCGCCTTGCTGCACCCCGCAGCCGCTGGCCGGGGTCTTGAGCCTAGGCTGGCAAAGCGCCACCCTGCACCTCGACGCACACCAAAGCGCCTGGCCGGCCGAATTGCTCAGCGGCCTAGGCAGCCCCTGGAATTCGCTCCATCTGCAAGGCCAGATCGGCCTACACAGCGAAGGGCTGCGCTTGCACCTGCACCTGGGCCGCGCCCAACTGCACGGCAGCCTGGTGCTGCAAGCGCACGGGCTGGCCACCGCGCTCTCCACCCTGCGCCCGCTGGGCAGCTACCAGTTGCACATCGAGGGCAGCCCGCTCGCTGCCTCCGCCCCTTCCGAGCAGCCCACCCAAATCCGCCTCAGCACCCTGGCCGGGCCATTTCAGCTCAGCGGCCAAGGGCAGATCGTCAGCGGCCGCGTGCATTTTCGTGGGCTGGCCGAGTCCGACGAAGCCCATCTGGGTGCCCTGTCGAACCTGCTCAACATGCTGGGCCAGCGCGACGGCCGCCTGCGCGCCCACATCAGAATTGGATGAACCCCATGCCCCACTTGCCCCGCGCCCTGCCCCGCACCCTGCTCCGCACCTGGCTGCACCTCAGTGGCATGGCCCTGTTGGCAGCCGCAACCGGCACGGCCTTGGCCAACCCCAGCACGGCCGCGGCCCCAGCCACCGCCACCGCCACACCCACCCTGGCGCTCACGCCCGCCGTGCGCCCCGGCGCGCCCATCACGCTCAACTTTGTGCAGGCCGAAATCGACGCCGTGGCGCGCGCCATGGGGGTGCTGGTCGGGCGCCACGTGGTGGTGGACCCGCGCATCAGCGGCACGCTCAACCTGCAAACCGAGCGCCCCGTCACGCCAGCGCAGGCGCTGCAACTGTTTAGCTCGGCGCTGCGCCTGCGCGGCTTTGCCATCGTCGAGAGCCAAGGCCTGCTCAAGGTGCTGCCCGAGGCCGATGCCCGGCTGCAAAGCGGCGCGGTGCTCGATGAAGCCCAAATGCCGCGTGGGCAGCAGATCGTGACGCAGATTTTCAGCCTCACGCATGAAAACGCCAACCACCTGGTGCCCATCCTGCGCCCGCTGGTGAGCGCGCACAACCCGATCAACGTCAATGCGGGCCAAAACAGCCTGATCATCACCGACTACGCCGACAACCTGCGCCGCATCGCCCAGATCATCGCCGCCTTTGATGTGGCCAACGCCACCGGGGTCGAGGTGATCGGGCTGCAACATGCGCTGGCGGGTGAGCTGATTCCGGTGCTGCAGCGCCTGCTCGATGGCGATGCCGCCGCTCCCGCCGTCGCTGGCCAGCCCGCCACCGCTGCTGCGGGTTTTCGCACCGTGCTGCTGCCCGAGCCGCGCAGCAACTCGATCATCGTGCGCGCCGCCAACCCGGCCCGGGTGGCGCTGGTGCGCTCGCTGGTGGCGCAACTGGACCGCGCCCCCAGCGGCGGCGCACAAGGCAACATCCACGTGGTGCACTTGCGCAACGCCAACGCCGTCGAGCTGGCCACCACGCTGCGCGCCGCACTGGCTGCCGACTCCGGCCTAGGCGGCGACACCAGCCCCGCCACTGGCGGCGCGGCCACCGCCCCGGCTGCCGGCGCGCCTGGGGGCGCCTTGGGGGCGCTGCGCCGCACCGCCGCCGGGGCCGCCGTGGGTGCCAGCGGCGGCGCAGCGGGCGCTGGAGCAGCCCCTGCCCCCAGCAGCACCGGCGGCCAGATTCAGGCCGATGCCGCCACCAACTCGCTCATCATCAGCGCCCCCGAGCCGGTGTTTCGGCAGTTGCGCGCCCTCATCGAGCGGCTCGACACCCGGCGTGCGCAGGTCTTCGTCGAGAGCGTGATCGCCGAAGTCAGCGCCGACCAAGCGAGCGAATTCGGCATCCAGTGGCAGCAGTTGATCGGCCGCTCGGGCGCTGGCACCATCGGCTTTTTGGGCACCAACTTCGGCCCGCCCGGGGCCAACCTGCTCAACCTGGCCACGCAAAGCGGCGGCGCTGGCCAGTTGCCCAACCCCGGCCTCAACCTAGGCGTGGCGCAGCGCATCAACGGCAGCTACGTGCTCTCGGCCTTGGTGCGGCTGCTGGAGCAAAGCGGGCAGGCCAATATCTTGTCCACCCCCAACCTGCTCACGCTCGACAACGAGGAAGCGCGCATCGTGATCGGGCAAAACGTGCCCTTCATCACCGGCAGCTTCACCAACGTCGGTGGCCAGGGTGGCGCCGTCAACCCCTTTCAGACCATCGAGCGGCGCGATGTGGGCCTCACGCTGCGGGTGCGGCCGCAGATCAGCGAAAACGGCACCGTGCGGCTGTCGATCTTCCAAGAAGTGAGTTCGGTGGTGCCGGCCTCCATCGGTTCGCCCACCGGCCCCATCACCAACACGCGCTCGATCGAGTCCAACGTGCTGGTTGATGACGGGGCCGTGATCGTGCTTGGCGGCCTGCTGCAAGACGAATACGGCGCTGCCCAAGACCAAGTCCCCGGCCTGAGCCAGCTGCCGCTGCTGGGCAGCCTGTTTCGCAGCGAACGGCGCAACCGCAACAAAACCAACCTGATGGTGTTTTTGCGACCCGTGATTTTGCGCGACCAACGCGCCAGCGACGCGCTGTCACAAGACCGCTACGACCTGATCCGCGCCGCCCAACAGCAGCAGCAGCCCACCCCCAGCGCGGTGCATTCCATCAACCAGGCCCCGGCGCTGCCAGCGCTCGACTTGAGCCAGCCGCAACTGCCCTTGCGCTTGCTGCCCCAACCCACCCCCACGGCACCCGCCCCGCAATCCACCCCATGAGCCGCCGCCACCCGCTGCCCTACGCCTTTGCGCGCCAGCACAAGCTGCTGCTGCTCGACGAATCGGGCCAGCAGACGCTGCTCATCGGCCACTGCACCGAGCCCGCAGCCGCCCGCGCCCAACTGCAAGCCATCAACGAGGTGCTGCGCCGCCACGGCCCCTGCACCTGGCAGGCCAGCGAAGCCAGCGCTTTGAGCGCGCACATCAGCGCCGCCTACGCCGAGCGCGACGCCGACAGCGCCGCCGCCGTGGTCAGCGAAGTCGAGAGCGAAGCCGACCTCGGGCGCCTGATGCAAGAGCTGCCCGCCATCGAAGACCTGCTCGAAGCCGCCGACGACGCCCCCATCATCCGCCTGCTCAACGCGCTGCTCACGCAAGCCGCCCGCGATGGCGCCAGCGACATCCACATCGAGCCCTACGAGCGCCACTCCAGCGTGCGCTTTCGCATCGACGGCATCTTGCGCGAAGTGGTGCAGCCCAACCGCGCCCTGCACGCCGCCCTGATCTCGCGCCTAAAAATCATGGCCGAGCTCGACATCGCCGAAAAACGCCTGCCCCAAGACGGCCGCATCAGCCTGCGGCTGGGGCAGCGCGCCATCGACGTGCGCGTCTCTACCCTGCCCAGCGCCCAAGGCGAGCGCGCCGTGCTGCGCCTGCTCGACAAATCGGGCCAAAAGCTCACCCTGCCCGCCGTCGGGATGCAGGGCAGCACGCTTGAGCGCTTCGAGCACCTGATCGCGCAACCGCACGGCCTGGTGCTCGTCACCGGCCCCACCGGCAGCGGCAAGACCACCACCCTCTACGCCGCCTTGCAGCGGCTGGACGCGCTGCGGCTCAACATCATGACCGTGGAAGACCCGATCGA
>BBPD01000180.1_pt1 | contig 25841 bp, 36 predicted proteins | sample 1344911 | NCBI WGS metagenome assembly BBPD01 (sample SAMD00019088, study PRJDB2971) | groundwater metagenome | biome: freshwater biome; feature: mineral spring; material: ground water | place: USA: CA, Sonoma | collected 2011-09 | depth surface m
GGGCTGGTTGCGTCGTCAAACGCCTTGCGACTGAAGCCCGAGGGCTTGTTCCTGAAATCGAAGGTGGACGTATGTGCCTTTTTCCTCAACGGTCGCGATGATGTTCGAAGCTCTGACATGCTGGAGGATGCAGCTTCCGAATTCGATGTTGAGGGCCTGGAGTTCGACTGGACGGGCGTTGCGTGGGACCTGAACCTGATGCGCGGAACGGACAGCTGGCTGCCGCGCCGCTTCCGGGGGACGAATTGGGAGGCGGTCAACGATGTCGACAAGCAGGCCTATGTCTTGAACAGCTACCGCGTGCTTCTGACGCGCGCCCGACAGGGTATGGTAATCTTTGTTCCGCTAGGGGATGCCAATGATCCGACGCGACCACCCGCCGACTATGATGCAGTAGATGCATGGTTGGGCGACTGCGGCATCCCGCTGCTCTGAGGTCCTGGGGTAGCCCGAAGGGCGGCGATACGCCGGCTTCCCTGCCGTGGTATCGGTGAGGCACTGTGGCGGTTGCGATGATCCTGCCGAATGACCTTGCCGACTGCTATGCGCGCGATGGCTACGCCGTTGTTCGGGGCTTCTGGCCGCGGGATGAGCTTGCTGCGCTGTCGGAGACGGTGGAGGCGGTGCGGTTGGCGGCGCTGGCGCATGGGCGGTCTTTCCGGCACGGCAACCTGTTTTACCGGGTGGAAGCGGGGCCCGGGCCTGGGCCTGGGCATGTGGCGATGGCGCAGTGGGCGTGCTGGGCGTTTCCCGCGCTCGACCGGTTCCGGACCCATCCGCGCTTTGCCGCCCTGCTCGCGCAGCTGCTGGGGGCAGACCTGAAGCAGGTGATCAACCAGATCCACTGGAAGCGGCCTTGGGACGGGTCGGGCGGTGCGCCGGGCGGGGGCGACTATGCCTGGCACCAGGACAGCCGGTCGCGCCGGCCGGCGGAGGCCTATAGGAACCTCGCCGGGAGCTATGTGCAGACGGGGCTCGCGCTCGATCCGCACACGCCCGAAAGCGGCTGCCTGCGGATCGTGCCGGGCAGCCATCTGGCGGGCGAACTGGACCTGAAGCGTGACGAGACCGTGCTGGGGCGCGCGGCTGACGACGCCGACCTGGCGCTTGTGGGGCTTGCCGGGGCTGAAATCCGGCCGCTGCTTCTGGAGCCAGGTGACCTTGCACTCTGGAACCCGTTCCTGCTGCATGCCTCTGGCGCCAACCACAGCAGCCACCGGCGCAGGCTGTTCATCAACGGCTATGCGCGCGCCGGAGACTGCGACCGGGGGGAGTGGGCGTTCCGGGGCGGGGTGGGGGTGCCGCTGCCCGCGCGGCCGAGCCTCGTCCATTATGAGGGGCTGTTCGACCGGCCGGAGCCGCATTACCCCTGAGCGCGGACAATGGACGGGGTGGGCGGCGCATGACGCTGGTGCAGGTGGATGTGGCCGACGGCGTTGGCGGCGAACCGCGCTGTTTCGCCGGATGCGGTTGCGAAGCGACGGGAAGCGGTGCAGCACAAAGGGGCGGCAGCAAGGAGGAAGACGCATCGATGAAAGCCTGGGTTCTTGCGGCGGTTGCCGCGCTGTGTGCGGCTCCTGCGGCCGCTGGCACAGTGGTGATAACGGCGGATCGGATGCTGGATGTGCTGGCGGGCCGGATGGTCGAGAACCGGGTGATTGTGGTGACGGATGGCCGCATCGCCAGCGTGGGCCGGGCGGGCGCCCCGGCGCTGGCCGGCGCAACAACGATCGATCTGAAGGGCCTGACGCTGGTGCCCGGCTTCATCGACATGCACGTGCACCTGACGGGCGATCCGCGCATTCCCCCGATGGAGGCCCAGCTGAAATCCGACGCCTATTGGCCGATCCTGGGCGCGGTGCAGGCAAGGCGCATGTTGGACACCGGCTTCACGACGGTCCGCAACGTGGGCTCGGGCGATTTTGCCGATGTGGCGATCAAGCAGGCGATCGACGACGGCTGGGTTGTGGGCCCGCGGATCGTGCCGGCGGCCTATGCATTGGGCGCAACCGGCGGACACTGCGACGAAACTTTCTTTCCGCCAAGCTTCGGGCGGACGAGCCGTGGCGTGGCAGACGGGCCCGATGCGCTAAGGGCCAAGGTGCGGGAAATCCGCAAATATGGCGCCGAGGTGATCAAGGTGTGCGCAACCGGCGGGGTGTTCAGCCGCAACACCGAACCCGGGCAACAGCAGCTGCGCGAGGAGGAGCTGCGGGCAATCGCGGAAGAAGCCCACATGTGGGGCGTGAAGGTGGCGGCCCACGCCCATGGCACGGCCGGAATCAAGGCCGCCATCCGCGCCGGGATCGACACCATAGAACATGCCAGTTTGATCGACGACGAGGGCATCGGGCTTGCGAAGGAGCGCGGCGCCTGGCTGTCGATGGACATCTACAACACCGAATACACCCAGTCCGAAGGCAGGAAGAACGGGGTGCTGGAGGACAATCTGAGGAAGGACCGCGAACTTGCCGACGTGCAGCGCGAGGGGTTTCGCAAGGCGACTGCGGCCGGGGTGAAGATGGTGTTCGGCAGCGATGCCGGGGTGATGCCGCATGACATGGCAGTGAACCAGTTCCAGACGATGGTGCGCTTTGGAATGACGCCGCTGCAGGCGATCCGGGCGGCCACCAGCGTGGCGGCCGAGGCTCTGGGGCGCGAGAAGGATGTGGGGGCGATTGCGGTGGGCCGCTTCGCCGACATCGTCGCGGTGGCGGGTGATCCGCTGACGAGCGTCGATCCGCTGCTGCAGGCAAAGGCCGTGGTGAAGGGCGGCGTGCTGGTGACCGACCGGCGCTAGCGGTTGCGCGCACGGTTGCACGCAGCCGGATGTTGACCTTTGCACCTCACGCGGATAAGGGCGGCGCTCGCTTGTCGGGGGGTCCCGGGCCAAGGCCTGCTTCGGAACCCCGGCTTGCGAGATTGAAACGACAGGCCGAGCCGTGCGCGAGAGGCCCCGGGAGGGGCTGCCCTCGCGCGTATGCCGTGGACAAGCCGCACCGCGCAACCTGTGTTGCCGAGTGCGTGATCCCACGGGCGGTTCCAGCCTGGAGTAGGCGCGGGCATCATGGTGGTGGCCGGCCGAACAGCAGGAAGACCCGTCCACGTATGCCGACTATCAACCAGTTGATTCGCAAGGGCCGCGAGCCGCAGAAGGCGCGCAACAAGGTGCCTGCGATGGAAGCCTGTCCGCAAAAGCGCGGCGTGTGCACCCGGGTCTACACCACCACCCCGAAGAAGCCCAACTCGGCGCTTCGGAAGGTGGCGAAGATCCGGCTGACCAACGGCTTCGAGGTGATCGGGTACATCCCCGGTGAAGGCCACAACCTGCAGGAACACTCTGTGGTTCTGATTCGCGGCGGCCGCGTGAAGGACTTGCCCGGTGTGCGCTACCACGTGCTCCGCGGCGTCCTCGATACGCAGGGCGTCAAGAACCGCAAGCAATCGCGCTCGAAGTATGGCGCGAAGCGTCCGAAGTAAGGGAAGGCCAGAACCATGTCCCGTCGTCGTCGCCCCGAAAAGCGCGAAATCCTGCCCGATCCCCGTTTCGGCGATCAGGTGCTGACCAAGTTCATGAACCTCGTGATGTATGAGGGGAAGAAGTCGGTCGCCGAGAACATCGTCTATTCCGCCCTCGACACCGTCGAGCAGCGTGCCAAGCGCGACCCGCTGGGCGTGTTCCACGACGCGCTGGCGAATGTCCGCCCGCTGGTGGAAGTGCGCAGCCGCCGGGTTGGTGGTGCCACCTACCAGGTGCCCGTCGAAGTCCGCCCCGAGCGTGCGCAGGCGCTGGCCATCCGCTGGCTGATCGCCTCTGCCCGCAACCGGCCGGAGAAGACCATGTCCGCGCGCCTGTCCGCCGAGCTGATGGAAGCGGCGAACAACCGCGGCGCCGCTGTCAAGAAGCGGGAAGATACGCACAAGATGGCCGAAGCCAACCGCGCCTTCTCCCACTATCGCTGGTAGACCCGGCACTGGTAACCCAGACCTTCATTTCCGGAGCATAACATGCCTCGCTCTAATCCGCTCGAAAAGTACCGCAACATCGGCATCATGGCGCACATCGATGCCGGCAAGACGACCACGACGGAGCGGATCCTCTATTATACCGGCAAGTCCTACAAGATCGGGGAAGTGCATGAAGGCACGGCCACGATGGACTGGATGGAGCAGGAGCAGGAGCGGGGCATCACCATCACGTCGGCCGCGACGACGTGTTTCTGGAACGACCACCGGATCAACATCATCGACACGCCCGGCCACGTCGACTTCACCATCGAAGTCGAGCGTTCGCTGCGCGTGCTTGACGGTGCGATTACCTGCTTCGACGGCGTTGCCGGCGTCGAGCCCCAGTCGGAAACCGTGTGGCGGCAGGCCGACAAGTATCGCGTGCCGCGCATGTGCTTCGTGAACAAGCTCGACCGCACGGGGGCGAACTTCGACCGCTGCGTGCAGATGATCAAGGACCGCCTTGGCGCACGCCCCGCCGTGCTCTATCTGCCCATCGGCATCGAGGCCGACTTCATCGGCCTCGTCGACCTGGTCGAGAACCGGGCAATCATCTGGCTGGAAGAAAGCCTGGGCGCAAAGTTCGAGTACAAGGACATTCCGGCCGAGTATGCGGACGCTGCCGCGGCCGCCCGCGCCGAACTGATCGAGATCGCCGTCGAGCAGGACGATGCGGTCATGGAAACCTATCTGGAGGGCAATGAGCCCGACGTTGCAACTCTGAAGGCGCTGATCCGCAAGGGCACGCTGGCGTTCGACTTCGTGCCGGTGCTGTGCGGCTCGGCGTTCAAGAACAAGGGCGTGCAGCCCCTGCTCGACGCCGTCATCGACTATCTGCCGAGCCCGCTCGACATCCCGCCGGTCGATGGCATCCTGCCCAACGGCGATACCGACACCCGCAAGGCCGACGACGAGGCGCCTTTCTCGGCGCTCGCCTTCAAGATCATGACCGACCCGTTCGTCGGCACGTTGACCTTTGCGCGCATCTATTCGGGCAAGCTCGAGGCGGCCTCGACCGTGCTGAACTCGGTGAAGGACAAGCGCGAGAAGATCGGCCGGATGCTGCTGATGCACGCCAACAACCGGGAAGACATCAAGGAAGCCTTTGCCGGCGACATCGTCGCGCTGGTGGGCCTGAAGGACGTGACGACCGGCGACACGTTGTGCGCACCGCTGAAGCCGATCATCCTGGAGCGCATGGAGTTCCCCGATCCCGTGATCGAAGTGGCAGTCGAGCCCAAGACCAAGGCCGACCAGGAAAAGATGGGCATCGCGCTCAACCGCCTGGCGCAGGAGGATCCGAGCTTCCGCGTGACCTCGGACATCGAGAGCGGCCAGACCATCATCAAGGGGATGGGAGAGCTTCACCTCGAGATCCTGGTCGACCGCATGAAGCGCGAGTTCAAGGTGGAGGCCAATGTCGGCGCGCCGCAGGTGGCTTATCGGGAATCGATCGGCCGCAAGGTCGATATCGACTACACCCACAAGAAGCAGTCGGGCGGCACCGGCCAGTTCGGCCGGGTGAAGATCGTGGTCGAGCCCGGTGAGCGCGGATCGGGCATCGTCTTTGCCGACGAGGTGAAGGGCGGCAACGTCCCCAAGGAGTATATCCCGGCTGTCGAGAAGGGCATCCGCGAAGTTGCCGCCTCGGGCTCGCTGATCGGCTTCCCGATCATCGATTTCAAGGTGACGTTGTACGACGGCGCCTACCACGACGTCGACAGCTCGGCGCTGGCGTTTGAAATCACCGGTCGCGGCGCCATGCGCGAAGCGGCGACCAAGTCCGGTATCAAGCTGCTGGAGCCGATGATGAAGGTCGAGGTGGTGACGCCCGAGGACTTCATGGGCGACTGCATCGGCGATCTCAACAGCCGCCGGGGCCAGATCCAGGGCACAGACAGCCGGGGCAATGCCCAGGTGATCGAGGCCATGGTGCCGCTCGCGAACATGTTCGGCTATGTGAACCAGCTGCGGTCGATGACGCAGGGGCGCGCGCAATACACGATGCAGTTCTCCCATTACGAGGAAGTGCCTGCAAACGTCGCGGAAGAAGTGAAGGCGAAGATGGCCTGACGGCCCTTTTCCCCGAACAGCAACAGATCAACGCAAAGAGGAAACCCAAATGGCGAAGGCGAAGTTTGAGCGGAACAAGCCGCACTGCAACATCGGCACCATCGGTCACGTCGACCACGGCAAGACCTCGCTGACGGCTGCCATCACCAAGGTGCTGGCAGAAACCGGCGGCGCCACCTTCACGGCCTACGACCAGATCGACAAGGCCCCGGAAGAGCGCGAGCGCGGCATCACCATCTCGACCGCCCACGTCGAGTATGAGACGAGCGAGCGCCACTATGCGCATGTCGACTGCCCCGGCCACGCCGACTATGTGAAGAACATGATCACCGGCGCGGCCCAGATGGACGGCGCGATCCTGGTGGTGTCCGCCACCGACGGCCCGATGCCCCAAACGCGCGAGCACATCCTGCTCGCAAAGCAGGTCGGCGTGCCCGCCATGGTCGTGTTCATGAACAAGGTCGACCAGGTCGATGATCCGGAAATCCTGGAGCTTGTGGAACTCGAGATCCGCGAGCTGCTGTCGAAGTATGACTTCCCGGGCGACGACATTCCGATCGTGCAGGGCTCGGCGCTGATGGCGCTGGAAGGCAAGCGCGAAGAGATCGGCCGCGAAGCCGTGCTGAAGCTGATGGCAGCCGTCGACAGCTACATCCCGCAGCCCGAGCGTCCGCTCGACAAGCCGTTCCTGATGCCGATCGAAGACGTGTTCTCGATCTCGGGCCGCGGCACCGTCGTGACCGGCCGCGTCGAGACCGGCATCGTGAAGGTCGGCGAGGAAGTCGAGATCGTCGGCATCAAGGACACTGTGAAGACTGTCGTGACCGGCGTCGAGATGTTCCGCAAGCTGCTCGATCAGGGTCAGGCCGGCGACAACATCGGCGCACTGCTGCGCGGCACGAAGCGGGAAGACGTGGAGCGCGGCCAGGTGCTGTGCAAGCCCGGCTCCATCAAGCCGCACACCGAGTTCAAGGCCGAGGTCTATGTGCTGTCGAAGGATGAAGGCGGTCGGCACACGCCGTTCTTTGCCAATTACCGTCCGCAGTTCTACTTCCGCACGACCGACGTGACGGGGACCGTGGAACTGCCGGAGGGCACCGAGATGGTCATGCCCGGCGACAATGTCACGCTCGGTGTGAAGCTGATCGCCCCGATCGCCATGGACCAGGGCCTGCGCTTCGCAATTCGCGAAGGCGGCCGGACCGTCGGCGCAGGGGTTGTCGCCGCCATCATAAAGTAATACAGAGCTGCCTCGCGCCCGGCCGGTGATTCGTCTCCGGCCGGGCGGGATTGCTGTTTGGACCGACCTTTCAGGGTTTGGGCACGCAGCAAAGCTGTTTGGACTGTCGATCCCGGGTTCTCCCGGCGGCCACGAGCTGCCGGTTATTCACTGCCGGATACCAACTGCCGGATACCAACTGCCGGACATCAACTGCCGGATATTAACAGCCGAACATCAACTGAGTGGAAGCTGAGCAAGCACAATGGAAACGCAGAATATCCGCATCCGCCTGAAGGCATTCGACCACCGCGTGCTGGATGCCGCGACGGGCGAAATCGCCGACACCGCCAAGCGCACGGGTGCGGATGTCCGTGGTCCAATTCCGCTTCCCACCCGGATCGAGAAGTTCACGGTCAACCGTTCGCCGCACGTCGACAAGAAGTCGCGCGAGCAGTTCGAAGTCCGCACCTACAAGCGTCTCCTGGACATCGTGAAGCCGACCCCGCAAACGGTCGACGCGCTGATGAAGCTGGATCTGGCGGCTGGCGTGGATGTCGAGATCAAGCTGCAGGGCTGAGGCTCGCGCAGCAGTTCAAGCCAAGCCCTCCGGCGTTCTTCGGTGGGCCTCTGAATTGGTCAAGCCGCGGGACTGGCTCCCAAGGCCTCTGATGAAGGAAGTGCAATGAGAACCGGCGTTATCGCCAGGAAGATGGGCATGACCCGTCTGTTCCGTGAGGACGGGGTGCATGTCCCCGTCACGGTGCTGGCCCTCGAGACCAACCAGGTCGTCGCGCAGAAGACAGTGGACCGCGACGGCTATGTCGCAGTCCAGCTTGGCGCGGGGACGGCCAAGGCCAAGAACCTCACCAAGCCCGAGCGCGGCCATTTCGCCAAGGCGGAAGTGGAGCCGAAGGCAGTCCTCGCCGAATTCCCGGTGGCCGAAGACGCTCTGGTCGATGTCGGCGCAACGATTTCCGCGACGCACTTCGTTGTAGGCCAGATGGTCGACGTGACCGGCGCGACGCAGGGCAAGGGCTTTGCCGGCGTCATGAAGCGCTGGAACTTCGGCGGCCTTCGGGCGACGCACGGCGTCTCGGTCTCGCACCGATCGCACGGCTCGACCGGGCAGCGCCAGGATCCGGGCAAGGTTTTCAAGAACAAGAAGATGGCCGGCCACATGGGTGACCGGAACCGCACCCAGCAGAACCTCGAGATCGTGATGACCGATTCCGAGCGGGACTTGCTGTTCGTGAAGGGCTCGGTGCCCGGCTCGAAGGGCGGCTGGCTGCTGGTCCGCGACAGCGTGAAGGTGTCGCGTCCGGCCGACGCGCCCTATCCGGCGGCCGTGAAGTCGGCGATTTTGCCGGTTGATGCGCCAGTCGATGACGCCCCGGTGGCCGATGTTGTTGCCGAGGAGCAGGCGTGATGAAGGTGCAAGTGCAAACGCTGGCCGGCGACACGGCCGGTGAACTGGAACTCAACCCCGAGATCTTCGGGCTGGAGCCGCGCGCCGACATCCTGCACCGTGTGGTGACCTGGCAGCTGGAAAAGCGCCGCGGGACTGCCCGTGGTGCCAAGCAGCGTTCGGATGTGAACCGAACTGGCAAGAAGTTCGGCAAGCAGAAGGGCGGCGGCACTGCCCGTCACGGCAACCGGGCTGCCCCTCAGTTCGTCGGTGGTGGCAAGGCGCACGGGCCCGTGGTCCGCGACTTCAACCCGGGCCTGAACAAGAAGGTGCGCGCGCTCGGCCTGAAGGTGGCGCTTTCGGCCAAGGCCAAGGAAGGCAAGCTGGTTGTCGTCGACAACCTGGTGCTGGATGCCGCAAAGACCAAGGCGCTGAAGGACACGCTCGCGAGGTTGGGTGTCGCCAATGGCCTGTTCATCGACGGGACCGCGGTCGACGTGAACTTCGCGCTGGCCAGCCGCAACCTCTACAAGGTGGACGTGCTGCCGGCGATCGGTGCCAATGTGTATGACATCCTGAACCACGATCACCTGGTGCTGACGCGCGCGGCCGTGGAAAGCCTGGAGGCGCGTTTCAATGGCTAAGCCGTCCGAAACCATCGACCTGAAGCATTACGACATTGTGGTGAAACCGATCATCACCGAAAAGTCGACGCTGGTGGGCGAATACAACCAGCTGGTGTTCGAAGTGGCGAAGACCGCTTCGAAGCCGGAGATCAAGGCGGCTATCGAAGCGCTGTTCAGCGTGAAGGTGACCGCTGTGAACACGCTTGTCCAGAAGGGCAAGACGAAGCGCTGGCGGGGCAAGCCCTATCGCCGCGGGGATCTCAAGAAGGCGATCGTGACGCTGGCCGACGGCCAGTTCATCGACGTGACGACAGGTATCTGAGCCATGGCACTCAAGCAGTATAACCCGACGAGCCCGGCCCGGCGCGGCCTGGTCCTTGTCGATCGCTCGGCGCTCCACAAGGGCAAGCCGGTGAAGGCGCTGACGGTGGGCAAGACCAAGTCCGGCGGCCGGAACAACATGGGCCATGCAACAGCGCGCGGCATCGGCGGCGGCCACAAGCAGAGCTACCGGATCATAGACTTCAAGCGCCGCACCTGGGATGTGTCGGCGACGGTGGAGCGCCTCGAGTATGACCCGAACCGGTCGGCCTTCATCGCGCTCATCACCTATCCGGACGGCAAGCAGGCCTATATCCTCGCGCCGCAGCGGCTCGCCCCCGGCGACCAGGTCGTCGCGTCGAGGAAGACCGATGTGAAGCCAGGCAACGCGATGGAGATCGGGCAGATGCCCGTCGGCACCATCGTGCACAATGTCGAGCTGAAGCCGGGCAAGGGCGGCCAGCTGGCGCGCGCTGCCGGCACCTTCATCCAGGTCGTCGGCCGGGATCGCGGCATGGTCATCATCCGGCTGAACTCGGGCGAGCAGCGCTATGTGCGCTCGGACTGCATGGCGACCGTTGGCGCGGTCTCCAACCCGGACAATTCGAACCAGTATCTGGCCAAGGCCGGTCGGTCGCGCTGGCTGGGTATTCGCCCGCTGACCCGCGGTGTCGCCAAGAACCCGGTTGACCACCCGCACGGCGGCGGCGAAGGCCGGACTTCGGGCGGCCGCCATCCGGTCACACCTTGGGGCAAGCCGACCAAAGGCGCCAAGACGCGGTCGAACAAGGCGACGGACAAGATGATCATCCGGTCCCGCCACGCGAAGAAGAAGAGGTAGAGATGGCACGTTCCGTCTGGAAGGGCCCGTTCGTCGAACTGAGCCTTTTGAAAAAGGTCGAATCCGGGTCCAGGGGCCCGATCAAGACCTGGTCGCGTCGCTCGACGATCCTGCCCCAGTTCGTTGGCCACACGTTCAACGTGTACAATGGCAAGAAGTTCGTGCCGGTGTCGGTCTCGGAAGAAATGGTCGGCATGAAGCTGGGCGAGTTCGCGCCGACGCGCACCTTCCCGGGCCATGCGGCCGACAAGAAGTCGAAGAGGTAAGCGCGCCATGTCGAAGCCAGTTGCAGGTCGCAAGGTCGGGGAGCGCGAAGCGCTTGCCACAGCGACCACGGTTCGGGGTTCGCCGTACAAGCTGAACCTCGTCGCAGGGCTGATCCGCGGCAAGAAAGCCGAGGAAGCCGTTACCGCGCTCGCCTTTTCCAAGAAGGCGATGGCGCTCGACGTGCGCAAGTGTCTGCAGTCGGCGATTGCCAATGCCGAGAACAACCACAATCTCGACATCGATCGCCTGTGGGTGAAGGAAGCCTCGGTCGGCAAGTCGATCACGATGAAGCGTTTCGCGACCCGCGCCCGCGGCCGTTCGGCGCGCATTATCAAGCCCTTCTCCAAGCTGCGCATCGTGGTTCAGGAGCGGGACATGACGGAAGGGCAGGACGCGTAACATGGGTCAGAAGACCTCTCCGATCGGTCTGCGCCTGCAGATCAACCGCACCTGGGACAGCCGCTGGTACGCCAGCGGCGACGACTATGGCCGGCTGCTGCTGGAAGACCTGAAGATCCGCCAGTATGTGCTCAAGACGCACCCGCAGGCCGCCATCTCGAAGGTGGTGATCGAGCGCCCGGCCAAGCTGTGCCGTGTCACCGTCTATGCCGCACGCCCCGGCGTGATCATCGGCAAGAAGGGCGCCGACATCGAGAAGCTGAAGAAGGGCATCGGTTCGATGACGAAGAGCGAGGTGTCGCTCAACATCGTCGAGATCCGCAAGCCCGAGGTCGATGCCCGGCTGATTGCCCAGGGCATTGCCGACCAGCTCGAGCGCCGTGTGGCGTTCCGTCGTGCGATGAAGCGGGCGGTCCAGTCGGCGCAGCGCCTTGGCGCCGAGGGCATCAAGATCACCTGTGGCGGGCGTCTGGGCGGGGCGGAAATCGCCCGCACGGAAACCTACCGCGAAGGCAAGGTTCCGTTGCACACGCTTCGGGCCAATGTCGATTATGCCGAAGGCCAGGCCCATACGGCCTATGGCGTTTGCGGCGTGAAGGTGTGGGTGTACAAGGGCGAAATCCTTGGCCACGACCCGATGGCGCAGGACCGGCTGATGCTGGAATCACAGACTTCGGGAGTTCGCCCGGCCCGATAAGCGCGACGAGCCCCAACCTGATGCCGTCACCTGCACGGCGTCGGGCCTCGTCGCCTTATCGGAGGGCGCTCCCTCGACTGAAGGCGAGACAAGATGCTGCAACCGAAACGGACAAAGTTCCGCAAGGCCTTCAAGGGCCGTATCCATGGGGACGCCAAGGGCGGCTCCGCGCTCAACTTCGGCGCCTTCGGCCTGAAGGCCATGGCGCCCGAGCGGATCACCGCCCGGCAGATCGAAAGCGCGCGGCGCGCGATCACCCGCCACATGAAGCGGCAGGGCCGCTTGTGGATCCGCATCTTCCCGGATGTGCCGGTGTCGTCGAAGCCGGCCGAAGTCCGCATGGGCTCGGGCAAGGGCAACCCGGAATTCTGGGTGGCCCGCGTGAAGCCCGGCCGCATCATGTTCGAGATCGACGGCGTGAGCCACGAAGTTGCCGCCGGCGCCTTCGAGCGCGCGGCTGCCAAGCTTCCCATCAAGGTGAAGATGGTGTCTCGCCTTGGTGAGCAGAAGGACTGATCATGGCCAAGATTGACTACAAGGCGCGTTCCGACGCCGATCTGGCGAACGATCTTCAGTCGCTGAAGCGCGAGCAGCTGAACCTGCGGTTCCAGGCTGCCACCCAGCAACTCGAGAAGCCCAGCCGGGTTCGTGAAGTGCGTCGCACGATCGCGAAGATCCAGACCGAACAGACTGCCCGGGCCCAGAATGTTTCTGCGGCCCAGGGCGCAAAACAGGCTTGAAGGAAAACTCGATGCCCAAGCGCGTGCTTCAGGGGACCGTGGTCTCCGACAAGACCGACAAGACGGTGGTTGTGCTGGTGGAGCGGCAGGTGCCGCACCCGCTGTATGGCAAGATCATCCGCCGGTCGAAGAAATATCATGCCCACGATGACGCCAACACCATGAAGGAAGGCGATGTCGTGCGGATCGAGGAATGTGCGCCGATGTCGAAGCTGAAGACATGGCGCGTGATCGAGAAGGTGGCCTGACATGATCCAGATGCAGACCAGGCTCGATGTCGCGGACAATTCGGGCGCCAAGGAAGTGATGTGCATCAAGGTGCTTGGCGGGTCCAAGCGCCGGTTTGCCGGCGTGGGCGACGTGATCGTCGTGTCGGTGAAGGAGGCAGCCCCCAAGGGCCGGGTGAAGAAGGGCGACGTGCACCGCGCGGTGGTCGTTCGCACAGCCAAGGACATCCGCCGCGCCGACGGGTCGGTGATCCGCTTCGACGGCAATGCCGCCGTTCTGATCAACAAGAACGAGGAGCCGATCGGCACCCGTATCTTCGGCCCGGTGGTGCGCGAGCTGCGCTCGACCGGGCACATGAAGATCATCAGTCTCGCGCCGGAGGTGCTGTGATGTCGATGGCGAAGATCAAGAAGGGCGACAAGGTCGTCATCCTGACGGGCAAGGACAAGGGCCGCGAAGGGGAAGTCATTCGCAGCATCCCCAAGGACGGAAAGGTCGTGGTGTCGGGCGTCAACATGATCGCGCGCCACACCAAGCCCACCCAGGCCGACCCGGAGGGTGGAATCAGGCGGCGCGAGGCGCCGATCCATGTGTCGAACGTCGCGGTCAGGGATCCGAAGACGGGCAAGCCTGCCCGGATCGGCTTCGAGGTGCGCGATGGCAAGAAGGTGCGGGTCCTGAAGGGCTCGGGCGAGGTGCTCAATGGCTAAGGCAGCGGCGGCTGAACGCAATCTCACGCGGATGCAGGCCCTCTATGAAGAGCGCATCAGGTCCGTGATGACGGACGAGTTCGGTTACAAGAACCACATGCAGGTTCCCAGGATCGAGAAGATCGTCATCAACATGGGCGTCGGCGAGGCCACGCAGGACAAGAAGAAGGTCGAAGTCGCGGCCGCCGAAATGATGGCGATCGCCGGCCAGAAGCCTGTCGTGACGAAGGCCAAGAAGTCGATCGCGCAGTTCAAGCTGCGCGAAGGCATGCCCATCGGCTGCAAGGTGACCCTGCGCCGCGAGCGCATGTACGAGTTCCTGGACCGGCTGATCACGATCGCGCTTCCGCGCGTGAAGGACTTCCGGGGCGTGAACCCGAAGAGCTTCGACGGCCGTGGCAACTATGCCATGGGCCTGAAGGAACAGATCATCTTCCCGGAAGTGCCTTACGACAAGATCGACAAGATCCGGGGGATGGACATCATCATCACCACCACTGCGAAGACCGACGATGAAGCCCGCGCGCTTCTGCGTCACTTCGGTCTGCCCTTTGTGGGCGAGGCGGAAGCCCGCGTTGCCGCCGCTGCGGCTGCGGCCTGAGACAAAGAGAGCTTAAGTCCATGGCGAAACTGAGTTCGATCAACAAGAACGAGCGTCGCAAGGCGCTGGTCAAGCAATATGCGGCCAAGTTCGAGAAGCTGCGTGCGATCGCGGACGACGAGACCCGCGACGAGGGCGAGCGCCTGATGGCGCGCCTGAAGATGGCCGAGCTTCCGCGCAATGCAAACCCGACCCGGGTGCGCAACCGCTGCGAGCTGACCGGGCGCAGCCGCGCTTATTATCGCAAGTTCAAGCTGTCGCGCGTGATGCTGCGGGAATTGGGCAACAAGGGCCTCATTCCCGGCCTCACGAAGTCGAGCTGGTAAGGCGCATCCATGAACATGACCGATCCCCTGGGTGACATGCTCACCCGCATTCGCAATGGCCAGTCCGCCAGGAAGGACAGCGTGCTCACGCCCGCGTCCCGGCTTCGGGCAAGTGTCCTCGATGTGCTGCAGCGCGAAGGCTATATCCGCGGCTATTTTCGGGAAGATGTCACCGGCCCGCAGGGCACGATCCGCATCGAGCTGAAGTATTTCGAGGGCCAGCCCGCGATCCAGCACCTCGCGCGCGTGTCGAAGCCCGGCCGCCGGGTCTATGCCGGCGCCACCGAGCTTCCGCGTGTGAAGAACGGCCTTGGCATCACAATCGTTTCGACGCCGAAGGGCGTTCTCTCCGACGCGGAAGCGCGGGCCGAGAACGTTGGCGGCGAAGTCCTCTGCCAGGTGTTCTGATATGAGCCGCATCGGAAAGAAGCCCGTTCCAATGCCTGCCGGCGTGCAGGCATCGATCAGCGACGGAATCATCGAGGTAAAGGGCCCCAAGGGCGTCCTCTCCATGCCGCTCGTCTCGGACATTGCTTATGTGGTGGACTCCTCCGAGATCCGCGTGAACCCCGCCAACGACACCAAGCGCGCCCGCGCCTTCTGGGGCATGCAGCGCACGCTGGTCTCGAACCTGGTTGTCGGTGTGTCCGACGGTTTCACCAGGGTGCTGGAGATCACCGGGGTCGGCTATCGGGCCAGTGTTCAGGGCAAGATCCTGAAGCTGCAGCTCGGGTATAGCCACGATGTCGAGTATGACATCCCCGAGGGCATCACCATCAAGACGCCGGACCAGACGACGGTCGAGATCTCAGGGTCAGATCGCCAGAAGGTGGGCCAGGTGGCAGCCGAGATCCGGCGCTGGCGCAAGCCCGAGCCCTACAAGGGCAAGGGCATCAAGTATCGCGGCGAGTTCATCTTCCGCAAGGAAGGGAAGAAGAAGTAATGGTGAAGCATCTTTCCCCGTTCGAGGCTCGTCGGCGCCGTGTGCGCACGGCCCTCGTGTCCAAGGCCGGCGGGCGTCCGCGCCTGTCGGTTCACCGCTCGCAGCAGCATATCTATGCGCAGGTGATCGACGATGCGGCCGGCCGCACGCTTGCAGCGGCTTCCACACTCGAGAAGGATTTTTCGGGCACGGGTGCCACGGTCGCGGCGGCTGCAACGATCGGCAGGCTGCTCGCCGAACGCGCCAAGGCTGCAGGCGTCTCCAAGGTCGTGTTCGACCGTGGCGGCTTCCTGTTTCATGGCCGGGTGAAGGCGCTGGCGGATGCCGCCCGCGAGGGCGGACTGGAGTTCTGATATGGCTGACGACGTGATCGAATCGCAAGCTCCTGTCGCCGATGCGGTGCCGCAGGACGAACAGCGCCGGAGCCGTGGCCCCAGGGGCAGCGGGCGCGGTGGGGATCGGGGTGGACCGGGCGGCGGCCGTGGCCGTGGCGGCCCCGGCGGCGACCGTGGCGGCCGTGACGGCAACCGCCGTGGCCGGGAGCCGCGCAGCGGCGACGGCGAGGACGGCCAGGAGCTGATCGAGAAGCTGGTGCACATCAACCGCGTCTCGAAGACGGTGAAGGGCGGCAAGCGCTTCGGCTTTGCAGCGCTCGTCGTCGTCGGCGACGGCAAGGGCCGCGTTGGCTTCGGCCATGGCAAGGCCCGCGAAGTGCCCGAAGCCATCTCCAAGGCAACGGCCGCTGCCAAGAAGGCGATGATCCGGGTTCCGCTGCGCGAAGGCCGCACCCTGCACCATGATGGCTATGGCCATTTTGGCGCCGGCAAGGTGCATGTCCGCTCGGCGACTCCGGGCACGGGTATCATCGCCGGCGGCCCGATGCGCGCCGTTTTTGAAAGCCTTGGCGTGGCCGATGTCGTCTCGAAGTCGACCGGTTCCAACAATCCCTACAACATGGTTCGGGCAACTTTTGCCGCGCTGGAAGAGCAGACATCCCCCCGGACCGTTGCCCAGCGCCGCGGAAAGAAGGTGGCGGACCTGCTGGCGCGCCGCGGCGACATCAGCCCGGCGCAGGCTGCGGCCGATGCCGATGCCGCAATCGCCTGAGGAGACCGAGAAATGGCCGATGTGAAGACCATCAGGGTAACCCAGACGGGTTCGCCCATCCGCCGCACCCGGGACCAGCGCGCAACGCTGATCGGACTGGGCCTGAACAAGATGAACCGCACCCGCGAGCTGGAAGATACCCCGGCCGTGCGCGGCATGATTGCCAAGGTGCAGCATATGGTGCGCGTGGAGGAAAGCGCGTAACCTGAACTGCCGTCGGTGCGCTGACAGCTTCTGCGCACTTTGCCACCGGGGGTCCATCAACACCCGGTGGGGCGGCACATCCCAACAGCGCGTAACAAGCGAAAGCGAGTGCAATGAAACTGAACGAAATCAAGGACAATGCGGGTGCCCGCCAGGACCGTCTGCGGGTCGGTCGCGGGATCGGATCGGGCGTCGGCAAGACCGGCGGGCGCGGCCAGAAGGGCCAGAAGAGCCGTTCGGGCGTCTCCATCAAGGGCTTCGAAGGCGGCCAGATGCCGCTGCACATGCGCATTCCCAAGCGCGGCTTCAACAAGCCGAACCGCGCGGAGTGGAGCGAAGTGAACACGGGCGCGCTGCAGCGTGCAGTCGACGCCGGCAAGCTCGATGCATCGAAGCCCGTCGACATCGCGGCACTGCAGGCGGCTGGCCTTCTGAACCAGCCGCGCGACGGCGTCCGCCTGCTCGGCAAGGGTGAACTCAAGGCAAAGCTCGACCTGCATGTCGCCGGCGTGACGAAGTCTGCGCGCGAAGCGGTCGAGAAGGCCGGCGGCACGATCACCCTGCCGGTCGGGAAGGCAGCCGAGGACGCCTGAGCCGGGCCCCGAGCGGGAGCGGCGTGGGCGCATTCGCCCCGGTCGTCCGCTTCGCCTTTTGGCTTTTCTCGCAAAGGGTGAGCGCCTACATCGGCAGCGAGATGTGGCGTCCGGCCTGCCGGGACCAGCCCCTGATAGGATGAAACCATGGCGACAGCCGCCGACTCGCTTGCCCAGAACCTGAGCTTCGCCAACTTTTCGAAGGCGACCGAGCTGAAGAAGCGCCTGTGGTTCACCATCGGCGCGCTGATCGTGTTCCGCCTCTGCTCGTTCGTGCCGCTGCCCGGAATCGATCCGCTGGCGCTGGCCCAGCTGTTCAACCAGACGGCCGGCGGCGTGCTCGATTTCGTGAACATGTTCTCGGGTGGCGCGCTCGAGCGGATGTCGATCATCGCGCTCGGCATCATGCCCTATATCACCGCCTCCATCGTCGTGCAGCTGATGGGCTCCATCTACGAGCCCTGGAAAGCGCTGAAGAAGGAGGGCGAGAGCGGGCGCAAGAAGCTGAACCAGTATACCCGTTTCGGCACCGTCATCCTCACCATCTTCCAGGGCTATGGCATCGCTGTCGGGCTTGAGGGCTGGGGTGCTTCGTCCGGGGTCGCCGCTGTCATCGATCCGGGCTGGTTCTTCCGCATCAGCACCATCATCACGCTGCTTGGCGGCACCATGTTCCTGATGTGGCTGGGCGAGCAGATCACCAGCCGGGGCATCGGCAACGGCATCAGCCTCATCATCATGGCCGGCATCGTCGCCCAACTGCCGATGGCGCTCGGCGGCCTGTTCGAGCAGACCCGCACGGGTGCGATCTCGGTCGGCTTCATGCTGGCCGTCCTGATTGTCGGGCTGGCGGCAATCGCCTTCATCTGCCTGATGGAGCGTGCCCAGCGCCGCATCCCGATCCAGTATCCCAAGCGCCAGGTGGGCAGCCGGATGTTCCAGGGCGACAGCAGCCACCTGCCGCTGAAGCTTAACACCGCCGGCGTGATTCCGCCGATCTTCGCCTCGTCGCTGCTGCTGCTGCCACTCACCTTCGCGCAGTTCATGGGGAAGACCGAGGGTGGCACCTGGTGGGAGGATGCGCTGCTGACCGTCACCACCTCGCTCCAGCACGGCGCGCCGCTCTACATGCTGCTCTATGCGGCCGGCATCGTCTTCTTCAGCTTCTTTTACACGGCCGTGGTGTTCAACCCCGAGGAGACGGCAGAAAACCTGAAGAAATACGGCGGCTTCGTGCCGGGCATCCGCCCCGGCGAAAAGACCGCGACCTACCTTGATTATGTGCTGACCCGCATCACCGTGGTCGGCGCCGCCTATCTGACGCTGGTCTGCCTTCTGCCCGAATTCCTGATCAGCCGGGTCGGCATGATCGCGGCACTCGGCGGCACGTCGCTTCTGATCGTGGTGAACGTGACGATGGACACGGTGGCGCAAATCCAGGGCCATCTGCTGGCACACCAGTATGAGGGCCTGATCAAGAAATCCAAGCTGCGGACAGGGGGTCGCCGTTGACGGAGGCGACCGCGCTGTCCCACACTGATGCGGTGAGGGGAACAAACATCATCCTGCTCGGCCCCCCGGGGGCGGGCAAGGGCACGCAGGCAGCAAAGCTTGTGGCCGACCGCGGCATGGTGCAGCTGTCGACCGGCGATATCCTGCGGGCCGCCGTAAAAGCCGGCACAGCGGTCGGGCGCCTGGCCGACGAGATCATGAAGGCCGGCAAGCTGTTTCCCGACGAGCTGATGGCCGAGATCCTTGGCGAGCATCTCGACGGCATCCAGCTGGACAAGGGGATCATCTTCGACGGCTATCCGCGCACCGCCGTGCAGGCGGAGTTGCTGGAAAAGCTGCTGTTGGACCGTGGCCGCACGCTCGATCATGTAATCGAACTGGTCGTCGACGAGGAGGCTCTGGTGGATCGCATCACCGGCCGCTTCACCTGTGCCAGCTGCGGCGAGGGCTATCACGATCGCTACAAGCTGCCCGTGAAACCCGGCGTGTGCGATCGCTGCGGTTCCACCGAGTTCAAGCGCCGGCCCGACGACAATGCCGACACGGTGCGCACCCGCATGGCCGAATATCGCGCCAAGACGGCGCCGATCCTGCCCATCTATGCCGCGCGCGGACTGGTTGAAGGGGTCGACGGAATGGCCTCGATGGAAGAAGTCGAGGCCGCCATCGCCGGAGTGCTCGACCGGCCCTGAGGGGCGGGCGCCGGGACTTTCGCAAAACCCCTCTTGACAGGGCAGAGATTCTTTCAGCGCTTGCTTGACAGCGAAGCGCTTCGCCTATAGCGACGGCGCTTCCGATTCTTCCAGCGCGAGCGAGCCGCAGTTGCCGGACCTGTCCGGCGGGCCCGATCGGCGTTTGGGAATACGGCGACGCACAGAGATGGGGGCCCGGCCCAAGGCACCCCGTGGAGCAGGAGCAGTTTGTGGCACGTATCGCAGGGGTGAACATCCCCACCAACAAGCGTGTGGAAATCGCGCTGACCTACATCCACGGAATCGGCCGCACGCGCGCCAAGGAAATCACCACCAAGCTGGGTTTCCCGCCCGAGCGCCGTGTCCAGGACCTGACCGACGCCGAAGTGCTGCAGATCCGCGAGACAATCGACCGCGATTACTCGGTCGAGGGCGACCTTCGCCGCGACACCGCGATGAACATCAAGCGGCTTATGGATCTGGCCTGCTATCGCGGCCTGCGTCACCGCAAGGGCCTTCCGGTCCGCGGCCAGCGCACCCACACCAACGCCCGCACCCGCAAGGGCAAGGCCAAGCCGATCGCAGGGAAAAAGAAGTAATGGCACGCGCACCCGAAAGGCTGAAGCGCCGCGAGCGCAAGAACATCACGGCGGGCGTCGCGCATGTGAACGCCAGCTTCAACAACACCATGATCACCATCACCGATGCGCAGGGCAATGCGATTGCATGGTCGTCGGCCGGCACCATGGGCTTCAAGGGCAGCCGCAAGTCCACGCCCTATGCAGCCCAGGTGGCTGCCGAGGATGCAGGCAAGAAGGCGGCCGAGCATGGCGTGCGCACGCTTGAGGTCGAGGTGAAGGGGCCCGGTTCGGGCCGCGAATCCGCGCTCAGGGCGCTGCAGGCGGTGGGCTTCCAGATCACCTCGATCCGCGACGTCACGTCGATCCCGCACAATGGGGTCCGCCCGCCGAAGCGCCGCCGGGTCTGACGCTGACAGCACCGTCCGGCGGTCCCCGCCTCCGGACGGCAGCGCCCCATGGTCCCGACGGGGATGCCGGGGCGCGTGAGGGGCACGGAACCGTCAAGGGTTCACATCACAGGGCAGGCCGCCGACGGGCGATCCTGCGACAGGCGAAGGTGAAAAACACGTGTCAGCAGCCTATGCAAAGAACTGGCAGGAACTGAAGAAGCCGAACGCGCTGGACGTGAAGGCCGGCGGAACCTCGGCGAAGAAGGTGTTCGTGGCAGAGCCGCTAGAGCGCGGTTTCGGCCTGACCCTTGGAAACGCGCTGCGGCGCGTGCTGCTGTCGAGTCTGCAGGGCGCGGCAGTGACTGCCATCAGGATCGACGGTGCGCTGCACGAATTCTCGTCGCTGCCCGGCGTGCGCGAGGACGTGACCGACATTGTCCTCAACGTAAAACAGATCGTCGTGAAGATGCAGGGCGACCAGGTGAAGCGCCTTGCGCTTAGCGCATCGGGCCCCGGCGAAGTGACAGCGGGCCAGATTGCGGTTTCCGGCGACATCGAGATTTCCAACCCCGATCTGGTGATCTGCACGCTGGACGAAGGCGCGACCTTCAACATGGAACTGACGGTGTCGACGGGGAAGGGCTATGTGCCCGCGGCGATGAACCGTCCGGCCGACGCGCCGATCGGGCTGATCCCGGTCGATGCGATCTACTCGCCGGTCCGCCAGGTGGCCTACAAGGTGGAGCCCACCCGGGTCGGCCAGGATCTCGACTATGACAAGCTGACCCTGACGGTGGAGACCGACGGCTCGGTGAATCCCGAGGATGCGGTGGGCTATGCCGCGCGCATCCTGCAGGACCAGCTGCAGCTGTTCATCAACTTCGAGGAGCCGACCCAGCGCCCGGTCGCCGCGGCCCCTGTTGCCGGCGCTGTGGAAGACGCGCCGACCGACGTGATGATGAACCGCAACCTTCTGAAGAAGGTGGACGAGCTGGAACTGAGCGTCCGTTCGGCCAACTGCCTGAAGAACGACAACATCATCTACATCGGCGACCTGGTGCAGAAATCGGAACCGGAAATGCTCCGCACCCCGAACTTCGGCCGCAAGAGCCTGAACGAGATCAAGGAAGTTCTCGCCTCGATGGGGCTGCGGCTGGGCATGGATATTCCCGGCTGGCCGCCCGAGAACATCGAGGATCTGGCGAAGAAGCTGGAGCAGGAGTTCTAGCGAAGGCGGCCGCGATGAACGCGCAGCGTTAACGCGCTGGCTTGCCGAAGCGATCGGCCGGCGGGTTCCGGCGAGCCGTCACTCGGCAGGTTTTGCCGACCCGGTGGTGGTTCGCCGGAAGCCCGTCTGATGGCTTGAAAGCAAAGGCAAAGGCAAATGCGCTCCGGCCTTACAGGAGCGTGGACTGGGGTACCTTGTACGGCCCCCTTACGAACGGAGACGAGAACATGCGCCACAGGATTGCCCATCGAAAGCTCGGCCGGACCACCGAACACCGGATGGCCATGCTGAAGAACATGTCTGCCTCGCTGATCAAGCACGAGCAGATCATGACCACGCTTCCCAAGGCGAAGGAGCTTCGCCCCTATGTCGAGAAGCTGGTGACGCTGGCCAAGAAGGGCGGCCTTTCCAACCGCCGGCTGGCCGATGCCCGCCTGCAGGACGATGCGCAGCTGACGAAGCTGTTCGACGTGCTCGCCGTGCGCTACGCCGACCGCCCGGGTGGCTATGTCCGCGTGCTGAAGGCGGGCTTCCGCGCATCGGACCAAGCGGCGATGGCCGTGGTCGAGTTCGTCGATCGTGACGTCAGCGCCAAGGGCCAGGATTCGGGCCCGGTCGCCGACACCGCCGAAGCAGCTTAACCTGACGCGCCTGCGGGGCTAAGGGCCAGGCCATGGCAACGGACTTCAGCTTCAACTATGGCCCACGCGTGATCGCGGGCGCAGGAACAGCGGCCCGGCTGGCAGATCATCTGCCCGCCGGGCCGATCCTCTTCGTAACCGACGCAGCCCTGCTGGGGCTGGGGCTGCCGCGCGGGTGCCTGGCGGCGCTGCGCAGGGCCGGGCACGACATCGTGATCTTCGACCGCGTGGAGGCCGACCCCTCGTCCGCGACTGTGCTGGACTGTGCCGAGGCCGGGCGGGCAGGGAGCGTTACCTCGGTGGTCGGGTTCGGCGGCGGCTCGCCGATGGATGTGGCGAAACTGGCTGCCTACCTGATCGGCAGCGGCGATACGCTAGACGACATCTACGGCGTCGGCCAGGCGAAGGGCGCGCGCCTGCCGCTGGCCCTCGTGCCCACAACGGCCGGCACCGGATCGGAAGCGACCCCCATTGCCATCGTGACGGTCGGCGGCACCGAAAAGAAGGGGGTGGTCGCGGACCCGCTGATTGCCGACATCGCGGCCCTCGACCCAGGCCTCACGGTGGGGCTGCCGCGCCATGTGACGGCGGCGACCGGCATCGACGCAATGGTCCACGCGATCGAGGCCTACACCTCGGCCATACTGAAAAATCCGGTTTCGGACGCCATCGCACGCGAGGCGCTGCGGCTGCTGGCGGGCAATCTGCTGCGGGCGTGCCAAGCGCCCGATGATCTGGAGGCACGGAGCGCCATGCTGTTGGGCAGCCATCTGGCCGGCGTTGCGTTCGCCAATGCGCCGGTTGGCGGCGTCCATGCGCTGGCCTATCCGCTGGGGGGGCATTTCCATGTGCCGCACGGCCATTCGAATGCGCTGATGGCAACCCATGTGCTTCGGCACAACCTGCCGGGGGCAGGGCCGCTCTATGCCGAACTCGGGGCCGCGATCGGGGCAGACGGGGGTGCCCGGGGGTTCATCGACGCGCTCGAAACCCTGATGCTGGCGACCGGGCTGCCGCTGGAGCTGAAGGCGCTCGGGATCGGCCCCGATCAGCTGCCACTGCTGGCAGCCGAGGCGATGAAGCAGGAGCGACTGCTGATCAACAACCCTGTTCCCATATCGCAGGCCGATGCGCTAAGGCTCTACCAACAAGCGTGCTAAAAAGTTAACGGGGGCAGATGATGGCTGAAAAGCGCCAGCTGCGGCAGCGGCGGTATTACAAGGCATGGCGCCCGATCGCGACCCGGTGGATGGACAATGACGTCTATGGCCATGTGAACAACGTGGTCTACTACAGCTTCTTCGACACCGCCGTGAACGCCTGGCTGGTGGAAAAGGGCCTTCTGGACATCGAGCGCGGGCCGATCATCGGTCTGGTGGTCGAAACCGGCTGCACCTACGCGCGCCCGGTTGCCTTTCCCGAGGAGGTGCAGGCCGGCATCGTGGTCAGCCGGATCGGCAACACCTCGGTTCGCTACGATATCGGCCTGTTCGTGCAGGGCAATCCAGAGCCTGCGGCCGAGGGCTTCTTCGTTCATGTCTATGTCGAGCGCGAGGCCCGCCGGCCGAGGCCGCTCGACGACCAGTGGCGCCGGGTGCTTGCGCAGATCGAGGCGCCGCCGAAGGGCTGATCTCTGGCATTCGCGCGATTCTGCCCTTATGGCCGCGCCATGTCAGTCTCTGCCGAAGCGGCCGCCAACACCGTCCTCATCCTCGATTTCGGGAGCCAAGTCACCCAGCTCATCGCCCGCCGGGTGCGGGAGGCAAATGTCTATTGCGAGGTGGTGCCCTTCCATGGAGCAATGGCAGCGCTCGAGCGGCTGAAGCCGAAGGCCATCATCCTGTCCGGCGGCCCCGCCAGCGTGACCGAGGCGGAAAGCCCCGTGCTTCTGCCCGAAGTGCTGACGGCGGGCGTTCCGGTGCTCGGCATCTGCTACGGCCAGCAGGCGATGGTGCAGGCGCTGGGCGGGCGTGTCAGCAAGGGCCACAGCCGCGAATTCGGCCGCGCCGAAGTCGACGTGGTGGCGCACTGCCGGCTGTTCGAGGGCGTGTGGGATGATGGCGCCCGGCACCTCGTTTGGATGAGCCACGGCGACCATGTGGACCAGCTTCCCCCCGGCTTCGATGTGGTCGCGAAGTCTGACGGCGCGCCCTTCGCCTTCGTGGCCGACGAGGCCCGCGGATTCTATGGCGTCCAGTTTCACCCCGAAGTCGTGCACACGCCTGACGGCCGGGCGCTGATCGAGAATTTCGTTCTCAAGGTCGCCGGTGCGAAGCCGGTGTGGAGCATGGCGAGCTTCCGCGAGACCAAGATTGCCGAGATTCGCGCCCAGGTCGGCACCGGCAAGGTGATCTGCGGGCTGTCCGGCGGGGTCGACAGCGCGGTCGCTGCCGTCCTCATTCACGAGGCACTCAAGGATTCGGGCAGCGACCAGTTGACCTGCGTGTTCGTCGATCACGGCCTGATGCGCCTCAACGAAGCCGAACAGGTCGTCACCCTGTTCCGCGACCATTACAACATCCCGCTGGTGCACGCCGATGTGAGCGACCAGTTCCTCGGCGGGCTTGCCGGCGTGACGGACCCGGAAGCCAAGCGGAAGTTTATCGGCAAGACCTTCATCGACGTCTTCGAGGCCGAGGCAAGGAAGATCGGCGGCGCGAAATTCCTGGCGCAGGGCACGCTCTATCCCGATGTGATCGAGAGCGTGAGTTTCACCGGCGGCCCCAGCGTCACCATCAAGAGCCACCACAATGTCGGCGGCCTTCCCGAGCGTATGGACATGGCGCTGGTGGAGCCGCTCAGGGAGCTGTTCAAGGACGAGGTGCGTGCACTTGGACGCGAACTTGGCCTGCCGGACGCGTTTGTCGGCCGTCACCCGTTCCCGGGGCCCGGCCTTGCCATCCGCATCCCGGGCGAGGTGACGAAGGAGGCCTGTGACATCCTCCGGCAGGCCGACGCCATCTACCTCGAGGAAATCCGCGCCGCCGGCCTTTACAACCAGATCTGGCAGGCCTTCGCCGTGCTGCTGCCCGTGCGCACAGTCGGAGTGATGGGCGACGGCCGCACCTACGACAAGGTCTGCGCACTGCGCGCCGTGACATCGGTCGACGGCATGACCGCCGACATCTACCCGTTCGAGGCCAGCTTCCTCAGCCGCGTTGCAACCCGGATCGTCAACGAAGTGCGTGGCATCAACCGGGTGGTCTATGACTATACCTCCAAGCCGCCCGGCACGATCGAGTGGGAATAATTTTTGCCCATCCGAGGGTATTCGAAACTACGCCAGAATACGCTCTCACCCACTGAAAAACAAAAATAATAAAGCCATAGCCTATCGATGTCTATCGGTGGGCATGGAACGCGTCTGTCGTGCCCGCTGACGGACCACACCCCCTCACAGGCGGCATCTCGTTCAGGCTCGACTATCGGCTGAATGGCAGACGCGAGGTATCCATCCGGCGAAGGCCGCGTTGGGGTCAGATGCCTT
>BBPD01000173.1_pt4 | contig 25808 bp, 15 predicted proteins | sample 1344911 | NCBI WGS metagenome assembly BBPD01 (sample SAMD00019088, study PRJDB2971) | groundwater metagenome | biome: freshwater biome; feature: mineral spring; material: ground water | place: USA: CA, Sonoma | collected 2011-09 | depth surface m
TGATCGACATGGTCATGGAGCTTCCCGACGCCGGGCTTCGGCTGATTGCCGCAGTGCGCGAGACACAGGCCAATCATCGCACGCGCCTAGTCGTCCGCACCGGACAGCCGGGCCGGCTCACCGAAGACGCCGTGGTGCGCGATTTCGACATCAGCGACTACCGCGAGAAAACCGATCTCTCCGCACAGAAGTTGCGAACCCTTGCGCACAGCGCCATTCGCGCTTTTCGCGATATCGAAGCCTGCGAACGCGCCTTCCACGACATCGTCGCGCTACTCAATCGCGTACTGGATGAGCGCATCGTCGGCCATCAGAGCCACGCCTCCGGTACCGCCGAAGTAGCGGCGTGTCTTGCCGCGCTTGCTGGATTGCCCGCGACGCGCATCGAGGCGCTGCGTCATGCCGCTGCATTGCACGATGTGGGTTTGTTCGCCTTACCGGCGGAGACCCGCGAGGCTCTCGCCGAGGCCAAGGTTCTGGAAGGCGAAGCCCGCAAGGTCTTGCAGTTGCATTCCGAGGCCGGCGCTCAGTTGCTGGAGGGGCTCGCCACATCGGAAGGGCGCTTGGCCGCGCAGTTGGCGCGCGAGCATCACGAGCGTTGGGACGGAAGCGGCTACCCGCTCGGTCTGAGTGGCGAAGCGATTGCGCTGGAGAGCCGCATCCTGAGCATCGCCAATCTCGTCGATGCGATGCTCGCGCCGGCCCCGGGCCGTGGCGCGCACGAGCAGGAGGCGCTGCGTGCCGAGTTGCTCGCCGAGGCAGGTGTCGGCCTCGACCCCGCACTGACCGCACTCGCACTCAAACATTTGAATCTGATCGTCGCCCGTCACGCACCAGCCCGTCGAGGAGAGCGATGAGCGCGGCGAGGGAGGCTTTGCTGCTTGCGCTTACCCAAGCGCAGGATATCGACGACGGCGACATCCCGCGCAGCGCGCGCGCCATCACCGAGGCAGCAATCGAAGGGTTGGGCGTCGACCGCTGTGGCGTTTGGATGCGCGGCGAGGATGGCCGCTCGATCCGCTGCATTCACATCTACGACCGTGCCGATGGCAGCCACAACAAGCTGCCCGATATGTTGCTCGACGACGTTCGCTACCCGCGTTACTTGGCAGCGTTGGCCCGTGAGCGCGCCATTGTCGCGGTCGATGCGGCAAATCACCCGGATACCGCCGAGTTCGCCAACGGCTACCTCGACGGCTTGGGTATCGCCTCGCTGCTCGATTGCCCGATCCGTCAGCACGGGCGCATGGTCGGCATCCTCTGCGCTGAGCACCGTGGCTCGCCGCGGGATTGGCAGCCGGAAGAGGTGGCCTACCTTGGCAGCCTTGCCGACCATTTCGGCCGCGCGCTGACGGCGGCCGACCGCCGTCGTTATCAAGAGCGGCTGGAGGCGCTCAATGCCTCGCTGGAGGAGCGCGTCGCTGCGCGTACCGCCGAGCTTCGTGCTGCTTTGGAGTACCTCGAAAATGCAAAAAATCTCCTCGTCGAGCGCGAAAAACTCGCGGCACTCGGACAACTGGTGGCGGGCGTCGCCCACGAGATCAACACCCCGGTCGGAGTCATTGTCACCGCCGTTAGTCACAGCAGCAGTGTGCTCGCCGAGCTGCGCGCCCAATTGGCGCAAGGTGCCTTGAGCCGGTCGCGGCTTGAGTCAGGCCTCGACGAAGTGGAAGAAGGCCTGCAGATCGCCACGCGCAACGCGCAGCGCGCCGCTGGCCTGGTGGAAAGCTTCAAGCGCTCGGCGGCAGATCAAACCCACGACGTGCGCGCGCATTTCGATCTTTCCGAGCTGCTCGCCGACGTCATGACCAGTTTGGCACCGATGTTGCGTCAGCGCGGCGTGCGAGCCGAGCTGGCGCCGATAGCGCCGATCGAATGCGATAGCTACGCCGGAAGCTTGGCCCAGGTGCTGACCAATCTGATCGTCAACGCCTGCCTGCACGGCTACGGTGATGCACCGAGCCCCGGCGCGCGCATCGACGTGTCGGCGGGGCAAGACGGCGCGAACGCTTGGCTGCGAGTGGTCGATCACGGCTTTGGCATGTCGCCCGAGGTCTTGCATCGGGTTTTCGAGCCGTTCTACACCACGGCACGCGGGCGTGGTGGCACCGGGCTTGGCATGAGCATCGTCCGCGCACTCGTTGAGCGTACCTTGGGCGGCGAGATCCGTGTCACCAGTGTCCCGGGTGCGGGCTGCCGCGTGGATGTGCGTTTCCCACGGCAAGCACCGGGTTGAAGCTGAAGCGCCCACTCGACACCTCGCTGGTAGGATGCGTGGCTTTCCGACGAACCCCGCCGAGCTCGCCAGTGAACTTCCCCGACTACCCCTTCACCCCGCAACGCTTCAACCGCGGTGCTGGCATCGCGATGAGTTACCTCGACGAAGGCCCGCGCGAGGGCGAGGTGGTGCTGATGCTGCACGGCAATCCGTCGTGGAGCTTCTACTGGCGGCATTTGGTGTTGGGCCTGCGCGACCGCTACCGCTGCATCGTGCCCGACCACATCGGTATGGGGCTCTCGGACAAGCCCGACGACAAGCGTTACCGCTACACCTTGCAATCGCGCATCGAAGACATCGAGAAGCTCATCGCCCACCTCGGCATCACCGGCCCCATCACACTGGCCGTGCACGACTGGGGCGGCATGATTGGCTTTGGCTGGGCGCTGAAGCGGCGCGGTTTGGTGAAGCGCTTGGTCATCACCAACACCGCCGCCTTCCCGCTGCCGAAGGAGAAGCCGATGCCCTGGCAGTTGCAGCTCGGCCGCAACTACAACATCGGTGCCTTGGTGATCCGCGGCTTCAACGCCTTCGCCGCCGGCACCATCGACCAGTGCGTGAGTACGAAAGTCTCGCCCGCGGTGCGTGCGGCCTACGTCGCGCCCTACGACACGTGGAAGAACCGCATCAGCACGCTGCGCTTCGTGCAGGACATCCCGCTGTCGCCGAAGGACAAAGCCTGGGCCTTGGTCGAGGAATCCGGCCGCAGTCTGCACGAATACGCCGACCGCCCGGCCTTCATCGCCTGGGGCTTGCAGGATTTCGTATTCGACCACCACTTCCTGAAAAGATTCACCGACGCACTGCCGAAGGCGGAAGTGATGGCCTTCGACGACGCCCACCACTACGTGCTCGAAGACAAGCACGCCGTGCTGGTACCGGCGATCCGGCGCTTCCTCGACGCCCACCCGCTCTAAGCCCGCAGCGATGACTGAAACAGGCCCGCCCACCGCCAACACGGTCAATATCGCCGCCGTGCTGCCACGTATCGCGGCCGAACGGCCCGAACAGCCCGCCATGCGCTGCCCCGGCAAACCGGGGGCGGACGGTTTCGCGCGCTACGACGTAGTGTTGAGCTATGGCGATCTCGATGCGCGCTCCAATGCGATCGCCGCTGGCTTGCAGACCTACGGCATCGTCCGCGGCATGCACACGGTGGTGATGGTGCGGCCGAGCCCGGAGTTCTTCCTGCTGATGTTCGCGCTGTTCAAGCTCGGCGCGGTGCCGGTGCTGATCGATCCGGGTATCGACCGCTCGGCGCTGAAACAATGCCTCGACGAAGCCGCGCCCGAGGCCTTCATCGGCATCCCGCTGGCGCAGTTCGGGCGCCGCGTGTTCGGCTGGGGCTTGAAGTCGATCCGCCGCGTAGTGACCGTGGGCAGGCGCGTTTGGCCGATCTGGCGCGGCGAGACACTGGCGCGACTAGAGCGCAAAGGTGCGGCTTTGCTCGCAGCAAAAGCGGTGCGCGGTGAGGACACGACGATGCTCGCCGACACCCTCGGTGATGAGGTAGCTGCACTGCTGTTCACCTCCGGATCGACCGGCGTCCCGAAGGGCGTGGTGTATCGCCATCGGCACTTCGTCGCGCAAATCGACCTGCTGCGCACGGCCTTCGGCATCGAAGTCGGCGGCGTCGACCTGCCGACCTTCCCGCCCTTCGCCTTGTTCGATCCGGCACTGGGGCTTACGTCGATCATTCCCGACATGGACCCCATCCGGCCCGCGAAAGCCGATCCGAAAAAACTCCACGACGCCATTCGCCGTTTTGGCGTGACGCAGTTGTTCGGTTCGCCTGCCTTGATGCGAGTCCTTGCCGAACACGGCGAGCCGCTACCCACCGTGCAGCGCGTCACCTCGGCCGGTGCGCCGGTGCCGCCCGATGTCGTTTCAAAAATGCGCGGGTTGCTGGCCGAGGATGCGCAGTTCTGGACGCCCTACGGCGCCACCGAGTGTCTGCCCGTGGCGGTGATCGAAGCGCGCGAGCTGGAAGGCACGCGCGAGGCCACGGAAACCGGTGCTGGCACCTGCGTGGGCCGGCCGGTGGCGCAGAACACGGTGCGCATCATTCGTATCTTGGATGAAGCCATCACGCATTGGCGCGAGGACTTCGTGGTCGGCTCCGGTGTGATCGGCGAGATCACCGTTGCCGGCCCCAGTGTCACCGACGAATACTTCGCACGGCCCGAGGCCACCCGCTTGGCGAAGATTCGCGAGCGCATTTCGGCACGCGAGGAGCGCATCGTCCACCGCATGGGCGACCTCGGCTACTTCGACGCTGAAGGCCGGTTGTGGTTCTGCGGCCGCAAAGGCCATCGCGTTGAAACCGCTGGCGGCTTGATGGCCACCGAGCAGATCGAACCGATCTTCAACACCCATCGCCGTGTCGCGCGCACGGCACTGGTCGGCATCGGTGTTCGTGGCCTGCAATCGCCCGTGCTATGCGTCGAGCTGAAGGCCGAAGTGCCGGAAAACGAATGGGCGAACGTACAGGCCGAGCTTGAGCGGATGGCGATTCGCGAGACAAAAACAGCGCGCATCCGCCATTTTCTGCGCCATCCAGGTTTCCCGGTGGACATCCGCCACAACGCCAAAATCGGCCGCGAACGACTTGCCGAGTGGGCCAAGGTCCAACTTTCTGGTGCATTCGATCCCTAGGCGGTATCAGCTCATGAATATTCTCGTCACCGGCGGCGCTGGCTTCCTTGGTCTAGCCCTTTCCCGTGCATTGCAGGCGCAGGGCTACACCGTCATCAGTACGCAGCGGCGGCGCTCTGCGCAACTCGACGCCTTGGGCATCGAGCAGCGCCTCGGTGATATCGCGGATTCAGCGCATGTGCTGCGCGCCTTCCGGGGAATCGATGTCGTGTTCCATAACGCTGCCAAGGCTGGACACTGGGGCAGCGAGCAAAGCTACTTCGACGCCAATGTGACCGGCACGGAGAACGTGCTGTCCGCCTGTCGCGAGCACGGCATCACGCGCCTCGTTTACACCTCGACACCCAGCGTGGCGCACCGCGGCCGTGTGCCCTGCGAAGGGGGCAACGAAGCGAACACGCCCTACGCGGAAGCCTTCAAGGCACCCTACCCGCGCAGCAAACAAATGGCCGAGAAGACGGTGCTCGCAGCCAACGAAACGCCGGTGGCCGGAGGCGATGCGCTATGCACCGTCGCACTGCGCCCGCGGCTGATCTGGGGCCCGGGCGACACCAACTTGCTACCGCGCCTCGTCGAGCGCGCCCGAGCCGGCCGGCTACGCTTCATCAATGGCGGCCATAACCGGATTGATACCAGCTATATCGATAATGTCGCCGACGCGCATCTAAAAGCGTTCGCCGCTCTTGCGCCGGGCGCGGCCTGTGCAGGCAAGGCGTATTTCATCTCGAACGGCGAACCGCAACCGGTTCGCGAGATCGTCAACGGGCTATTACAGGCTGCGGGCGAGCCGCGCGTCGAAGGCAGCGTGCCTTACGGTGTGGCCTATGCGGCCGGTGCTTTGTGCGAAGCGCTTTGGCATACCTTGCCGCTAAAAGGCGAGCCGCCGATGACCCGTTTCGTTGCGGAACAACTGGCTACGCCACACTGGTACGACCTCACTGCCGCCAAGCGCGACTTCGGCTACGAGCCGCGGGTGACGATGGCAGCAGGCTTGGCACGGCTCGCCGACTGGTGGCAACAGGCACGCTGAAATACCGCAGCAAGTCGGTTCAGTGGCGCACCGACGAATGGGGTGCGGCTACTTCGCAAGGGCGCGTGCACTGGGTGATCCGGCCTCATCTTCGCGCGCGATGATCCCTTGCCCGATCCACCCAGTGGTTACGTCAAGCCATGCGGTGGATCAGCCCGCAAACGCCCTCACCTTCAGCGTGAACGCGCCCGTCGATTTGCCGCCGCCCAGTGAGCCAATACGAATAGTGTAGACGCCGTCCTGCGCGGTCTCGACCACGGCCAGTGGGTTGAGATTGCCCTCGGCGCGGTCGTCGTTCTCGACCGCGACACTGCGATCAGGATTGAACACGGTGACGATAGCGTCGAAGTCTTCCGATGTCATCGAGACGATCAGGAACTGACCGCTGCTGGCCTCCACGCGGAAGTCGCGGCTCAGGCCACCGTCCGCACGTGGCGCGTCGTTGGCGGTCAATTCGCCCTGCACGGTCTGGCCGATGCGCAGGGTTTCTGGGGTGGCAGCAGCGCTGCCGGCGAAGGCGAGGGCGGCAAGGGCGAAGGAAAGACGGCGCATGGGATCTCCTAGGGATGCGCCGCCCCGGTCGGGCTGCGTGAAGGGAGTCTACACACCAAGTAGCGGCGACAGTCATGCTCCGTCCGGCCGAATGCGGGCAAGACCGGCCCGCGTTCGGCCAGCGCTTCAGGCCGCGGGCTTGCGAAAGCGCAGGGTCATCCGATCCGACTCGCCGATGGCCTCAAATACGGCCCGGTCTTCGCCCTCGGGCACATTGAGAGTCGGCGGCAGGGTCCACACGCCGTTCGGATGGTCGCGGTCGTCCTTGGGGTTGGCGTTGATCTCGCTGCGCGCCTCGAGCACGAAGCCAGCAGCTTCGGCCAATGCGATCACCTGCGCCTCCGAAACGTAGCCGCGAATCTGGTCCTTCGGCACGTCGATCGCAGCGCGATGTTGCTCGACGCCGAGCACACCACCCGGCTTGAGAACGGCGAAAAAGGCTGCCATTTGCTCATCGGCGATATCGTTGCGGATCCAGCCGTGCAGGTTGCGGAAGGTCAGCACGGCATCGGCCGAACCCGGCTCGCCGTAAACCGGCGCGCTCGAATCGACCTCGCGCAACACAACGCCCGCGAACTGGGCAGGTGCCGCGGCAAGTTTCTCGCGCAGCTTGGCGTTATCACCAGCGAAGAAGTCGCGCGCGCGCTCCGAAATGGCCTTGGCCGGGTTGGGAATGGCGGCGATGTAGGTGCCGTTCGCTTTCAGCCAAGGCGCGAGAATCTCTGTCCACCAGCCCGCGCTGCCTGGGCTCACTTCGATCACGGTCATCGCGGGCGTGAGACCGAAGAAAGTCAAGGTCGGGCCGGGGTTGCGGAAGCGATCTCGCGCCACGTTGTCCGCAGTACGCCAGTCACCAGCGATGGCGGCCGCCAGCGCGGTGTCGACCGTTGCCCTGGTTGCGGCAGCCTTGGCGGGCTTGGTCGGGCTAGCGGAATTATGTGCAAGCACCGGCAACGAAGTGCAGGCGGCGAGTAGGGCAAGAGCAAACAATCGGTGGCGCATGGCGGCGACCCTTTGGGCAATAAGACATGAAGAATGCGGAGCCTCGCGTTATGGTAATGACAACACATCAGAAGGACGCACGTCGATGCAGATCACCGTGTTCAGCACCCAACCCCATGACCGCCGGTTTCTCGATACAGCCAACGCCACGCGCGGCCACCGGATCGTGTTCATCGAAGCACGGCTGGATGCTGGCTCGGCCTCGCTGGCCGGAGGCTCGCAAGCCGTTTGCGCCTTCGTCAACGACCGCCTCGATGCGGCGACGCTCGAAGCCCTCCGGGCGCTCGGTGTGCGCCTCGTGCTGCTGCGCAGCGCCGGCTTCAACCACGTCGACCTCGCTGCCGCGCGCCGCCTCGGCCTCGTGGTGGCGCGCGTGCCGGAGTATTCGCCGCATGCCGTCGCCGAACACGCGGTGGCTTTGTTGCTGGCTCTGAACCGCAAAATCCACCGCGCCTACGCACGCGTCCGCGAGGGCAACTTCGCGCTGGACGGGCTGCTGGGCTTCGACCTGCACGGAAGCACGGTCGGGGTGATCGGCACGGGCAAGATCGGCGGCTGCTTCGCGCGGATCATGCAGGCTTTTGGTTGCCGGGTGCTCGCCTACGACCCCTCACCCGATCCAGCGCTGCAAGCGGCTGGCGTCGTGTACGCGCCCATCGAAACACTGTGGTCGGAATGCGACGTACTGAGCCTGCATTGCCCGCTGACGCCGGCCACCCATCATCTCGTCAACGAGGCATCGCTGGCCCGTATGAAGCCCGAAGTGCTGATCGTCAACACCAGCCGTGGCGGCGTGGTGGACACCAAGGCGCTCATCGGCGCGTTGAAGCGCAAGCGCGTCGGCGGTCTCGCGCTCGACGTCTACGAGGAAGAGGCCGATCTGTTTTTCCGCGACCTTTCCGCCGATGTCATGCAGGACGATGTCTTCGCCCGCCTGCTCACCTTCCCCAATGTTCTGATTACCGGTCATCAAGGCTTTTTCACGCATCAGGCACTGACCGCGATCGCCACCACCACACTCGACAATGCCGAGGCGTTCGAACGCGACGGACGACCCCTCCACGCCGTCACCTTAGACCTCGACTAAGACATGGCTCTCGATGCCTTGCTCGCGGCCAGCCCGCTGCTGGCAACGCTCGGGTTGATGCTACTGGCCGGCTGGTCGGCGGGTCGGGCCGCCGCTGCGGGGCTGGCGCTGGCGCTTGCCGTCGATCACTTCGAACTCATCGGCGGGACGCCGGCCACGCCCTTGCTCGGCGTGGGCGCGGAGGCGGCGTTCCAGACCGCCGCGATTCTTTGGATTCTCTGGCCGGCGCTGGCCCTGTTCCAACACCAAGCGGCCGCGGGTAGCTTCGACCGCTTGCAGCTCGGGCTCGCACAACTGACGCCTTCGCGTGGGCTGCAAGCGCTGTTGCTGGCGTGGTTCCTCGCTCTGTTCCTCGAAGGTGCCGCGGGTTTCGGCACGCCGGCCGCCATCGTCGCGCCGCTGTTGGTCGCGATCGGGATGGCACCCTTGCAGGCCGTGGTGATGGCCTTGATCGGGCACGCCGCCGGCGTGGCCTTCGGAGCACTCGGGACGCCGCTGATGGCGCAGATCTCGGTCACGGGGTTTTCCGCCGAGGCCCTCACCTGGCCCACTGCCTTGCTCAACACCGCCAACGCGACGATTTTGATGGGCGCACTCTGGTTCGTCGCGCGCCGGGCGCAGGAAGGTCCGCAGGCTGGATTCGCGATTTCCCCCTTGGCGGCGATGGCCGCTTTGCTGGCCTTCCTCGGACCGGGTCTAGCCCTCGCGGCCTGGTCGGGCCCGGAGCTGCCCACCCTCGGCGGCGCGCTCGTGGGGCTGGCGGTATTCGTCATTGCGCTGTCGCTCAGGGCGCGAAGCGCTGGCGGTGTTTCGTCTGCTGAGCCAACGCCCGTCACTGGGCTCATCCGCGATTTCGCGCCCTATCTGCTCTTGGTGGCCCTGATACTGGCCACTCGAAGCATTCCGATGATCGCCGAGACCCTCGCCGCCGCCGACTGGCGCTGGCACTTCGGCGAGCACTTTGGCGGTGAGATCAACCTGCTGAGGCATCCCGGCAGCCTGTTGCTCGTCGCTCTGGTGGTCGGATGCCTTTTGCAAGGCCGCCCGGTGGCGTCCTTGGCTCCGGCGCTGGGCACCTCAGCGCGGCGCCTGCTGCCGGTGGCATTGGCGCTGTTCGCGATGCTGGCTTTGTCACGCTTGATGCTGCATGGCGGGATGCTGGACGTTCTGCAGACCGCCCTCGTCGCGGCGGTCGGTGAAGGCTGGCCCTGGCTGGCACCCGCGCTCGGCGCCTTGGGCAGTTTTGTCACCGGCTCGGCGACGGCCTCCAACCTGCTGTTCACGCCCTTGCAGCTTGAGACGGCGCAGGAACTCGGGCTCCCGCTGCCGTGGATGCTCGCCGCGCAGGGCGTGGGAGCCGCGGTGGGCAACATCATCTGCCCGCACAACCTCGTCGCCGCAGGCGCGGCCGTCGGGCTCGCCGGCCGCGAGAGCATGCTGCTGCGGCACACTCTGCTGCCTTGCCTCGCCGTGCTGGTAGTCTGCGGCGCGCTGGTCGCAGGCCTCGTCAGAGGTGCTGGATGATCTCGTCGGCGAACTCGCTGCACTTCACTTCGGTCGCACCTTCCATCAATCGGGCGAAGTCGTAGGTGACGCGCTTGCTGCCGATGGCACCGTCCATCGCCTTGACGATGGCGTCGGCGGCTTCGCTCCAGCCCATGTAGCGCAGCATCATCTCGCCGGAGAGGATGACCGAGCCCGGGTTGACCTTGTCCTGGCCGGCGTACTTCGGCGCGGTGCCGTGGGTGGCCTCGAACACCGCGTGGCCGGAGACGTAGTTGATGTTCGCACCCGGCGCGATGCCGATGCCGCCGACTTGCGCGGCGAGCGCATCGCTTAGGTAATCGCCGTTGAGGTTCAGCGTGGCGACCACGTCGTAGTCCTTCGGGCGCAGCAGGATCTGCTGCAGGAAGGCATCCGCAATCGCGTCCTTGATGACGAGGCCAGCACCCGGCTTGCCTTCCGGGATGACCTGCCAGGGGCCGCCGTCCAGCGGCACGGCACCGTAGAACTCGCGCGCCACGTGGTAGCCGAAGTCACGGAAGGCGCCTTCCGAGAACTTCATGATGTTGCCCTTGTGCACCAGCGTGACCGACTTGCGCTGGTTCTGGATGGCGTAGCCGATGGCGCTGTGTACCAAGCGCTCGGTGCCGAGGTAGCTCACCGGCTTGATGCCGATGCCGACTTGGACGGGCAGCGAGCGCGGCGGCGCGCCGATGCCTTCGAGCTGCTTGTTCCAGGCATCGCCCTTGGCCCGGGTGCCGAAGCGGATCTTGTCGAAGGGCTTCGGAAACTCCTTGGCAAGGAAATCGAGCACCTTCTGCGCATCCACCGAACCCGGCTCGAACTCGATGCCGGCGTAGATGTCCTCGGTGTTCTCGCGGAAGATCGTCATGTCGATATCCTGCGGGCGCTTCACCGGCGAGGGCACGCCGTCGAACCAGCGCACCGGGCGCAGGCAGACGTAGAGGTCGAGCATCTGTCGCAGCGCGACATTGAGCGAGCGGATACCGCCGCCGACCGGCGTGGTCAGCGGGCCCTTGATGCTGACAAGGTAATCGCGGCAGGCCTCGACGGTGGCATCGGGCAGCCAGTTCTGGGTTTCGTTGAAGGCCTTCTCGCCGGCCAGCACTTCCATCCAGTGGATCTTCCGGGCACCGCCGTAGGCCTTCGCCACCGCCGCATCGAGCACACGCGCGCTAGCGCGCCAGATGTCCGGGCCGATGCCATCGCCTTCGATGAAGGGGATGATCGGGTTGTTCGGGACGGTGAGCTTCCCGCCGTGGATGGTGATCTTCTCGCCGCCGGCGGGCGGCGTGGGCGTGTGCGACATGGAAGCTCCTTGAGCGCGCGGGACGCCATTGTCGCGGTTTCCACTGGGCTGCGGAAAGCACGCGGGGTTAATTCCTTGTGAGCGATGGGTCGGTGATGGATGGCATCTCGCGTCGTTGCAGGGCAACACCACCCGCATCCCAAGCAAGCCTTTGGTTCGGGCGCTGCACACCTTGCACCATCCGAATCGGTGGCAAAGTGTCGGCATAACCTTTACTGGAGACTCCATTATGCCGTCGCGTCCGCCGTCGATTCCTCGCCTTATTGCAGGCTCGCTGGGGCTTAGTCTTGGGGTGATCCCGTTCGCCGGATTGTTCGCCATGCCCGTCGTCGCACCCTTCGGCAGCTGGGCCAGCCCCATCGCCGCGGCGGATCTCGCGAAATCCGCTGCAACGATCAGCGACGTTCGAACTTTCGATGGGCGCGCGTTCTGGCGCGAGAGCCGCCCAGCGGAGGGTGGCCGACTGGTGCTACGAAGCTTCGACGCCAACGGCCAAACGCAAACGCTGACGCCGGATGGCTTTAGCGTCCGCAGCCGCGTACATGAGTACGGTGGCAGCAGCTACTGGGTGCTCGGCGAGGACATCGTCTTTGCCAACTTCAGCGACCAACGTCTGTACTTGCAGCGCGGCGAAGCTGCGCCGGTGGCGATTACGCCGCCGAAATACCAGTACGCCGATTGCGTGATCGACGCCGCACGCCACGCGTTGGTCTGTATCCGCGAAGACCACACCGATGCGACCAAGGCCGCCAATGGCGAGGAGCGCAACGAGATCGTGCGCGTGCCCGTGCCGAATGCCGAAGCGCTTGCCACGCATAACGCCGAGGCGGCAGCCGCTGCTGGCACGGTGCTGTTCACTGGCACTGATTTCACGGCTTTTCCGCGCCTCTCCGCCGATGGCACGCGGCTCGCTTTCATTACCTGGAATCACCCCGACATGCCGTGGGACCGCACGACGCTGCACGTCGCGGCGGTGCAAACCGACGGAACCTTGAGCGCAGCACAGCGCATCGCCGGTGGCGACACTGCCGTGCTCGAACCGCAGTGGGCCAGCGACGGCACTCTGTACTTCATCGACGAGATCTCGGGCTGGTGGAATCTTTACGCATGGAAGAACGGCGAGACGCGCGCCGTCGCGCCGATGCCGCGCGAGTTCGGCGGGCCACTTTGGCAACTGGGCATGCAAACCTACATCGTTCGCGGAGCGACGGCCTTCGTGCGGACCGGCCATCATGCCGTCGATGAACTCGGCGCCATCGACCTCGCAACCGGCGCTTATCGTCGCTTCGATCTGCCTTTTGTGGCTTTTGGCGATCTCTCCATCGACGCCAAAGACCACATCATCACCTTGGCCAGCGCGACCGACGACGAAAGTGTGCTGATCGCCGTCGATCCGCTGAGCGGCGACTTCGAGCGCCTGCACCAGGTCCAGGCGCGCACGGTCCCAAGCGAGTTCATTTCCATCGGTCAGCGCATCGAGTTCCCCACTACCGCCGGCCCCGATGGTGCGCCACGCAGCGCGCATGCCACGTTTTACCCGCCCACCAACCCCAACTTCCGCGGCCCGGAAGGCGCGAAAGCGCCGTTGATCGTCACCATCCACGGCGGCCCAACCTCGGTTTCGAAGCCGAGTTTCTCGCTGGCGCGGCAATACTGGACCAGCCGCGGCTTCGCCATCGTCGACGTCAATTACGGCGGCTCGACCAGTTTCGGCCGTGACTACCGCAAACGCCTCAACGGACAATGGGGCGTGGTGGACGTGCAAGACGCCGTGGCCGCGGTCGATTTCCTGGTCGCTGAAGGCATCGCCGACGCCGCGCGAGTGGCGATTCGCGGCGGCAGCGCCGGCGGGTTCACGACCCTCGCGGCACTCGCTTTCACCGACCGCTTCAAGGCCGGCGCGAATTATTTCGGCGTGGCCGATATCGCCGCACTGGCGGCGACGAGCCATAAGTTCGAGCGCAAGTACGACGTCTCGCTGATCGGCCCACCGGACGAAGCGCTCTACCGCTCGCGCTCGCCGCTGTTCCACCTCGAAGGCTTCACCGAGCCGCTGATTACCTTTCAGGGCGCTGAAGATCGCATCGTTACTCCCGACCAGAGCCGCCGGATCATGGCTGCCCTCGACGCGCAGGGCGTGATGCACGCCTACTTCGAGTTCGAAGGCGAGCAGCACGGCTTCCGCAAGGCCGAGAACATCATCCGCGCGCAGGAAGCCGAACTGGTGTTCTACGGCGCGGTGTTCGGGTTCACGCCAAACGACAGCGTGCCGCCGTTCGAGATCAAGCACCCGCGAAGCCCTATGAAGAAAAGGTATTAACGAAAGATTGCAAAATTGCAAATATTTCGTTACTGGTATGTCACGCGCACGGACCGATCTGCTCCAAGGTAGGGGCAGCCGGCGCGTCGAAAACTGCCTTTCACTTCAAGGGGAACACTCGATGCGCAACGCACACAGTCATCACTTTCCAAAAAAACAGGTCACCCTAGCGATCCAACGCGGACTGATCACACTTGGCTTATTCGCTGCGGCCACCGTCGGTGCCCAAAGCCCCGCCTCCGAGACCAAGGACGACGATGCCAAGACGCTCGATGCGGTCGTGGTTTCCGCGCTCGGTTCGCGCGGTGAGCCGCGCTCGGAGTACCTCTCCCCCGCGCCGATCGACATCATCAGCGGTGAGCAATTCCGCAATCAGGGCACGGTCGATGTGCTGGATCAGATGCGCACGCTGGTGCCCTCTTTCCAAGTCAGCGCGATGCCGATCTCTGATGCCGGCACCTTGGTACGCCCGGCCAATCTCCGCGGCCTGCCGTCAGACAGCACCTTGATACTTCTAAACGGCAAGCGCCGCCACCGTTCTGCCGTCATCACGTTTTTGGGCCGTGGCCTGTCGGACGGCTCACAGGGCCCCGATATCTCGACCATCCCCGCCTTGGCCATCGACCAGGTGGAGGTACTCCGTGATGGTGCAGCGGCCCAGTACGGTTCGGATGCCATCGCGGGCGTCATCAATTTCAATTTGAAACGTCTGAACGAAGGCGGCCGTGCCGAAGCCTTTTACAGCCGGAGTTACGAAGGCGACGGGCAGACCCGGCAACTCGCCGCGCAGATCGGTACCAAGCTCACCGAAAACGGCTTCGCGACCTTTACCGCCGAATGGCGCGATGCCGATCCAACCTCGCGCAGTGTGCAGCGACCCGATGCCGCAGCGGTCGCCGCAGCGGGCTATCCGGGTGTACCGAATCCGGCGCAAGTCTGGGGCTCCCCTCGGGTCAATCGTGACTTCAAAGCGGTTGCGAACCTCGGACTCTCGGGCGAGAACGTTGATTTCTACCTGTTCGGCAACGTGGCCTCGCGCGATGTGGACGGCGGCTTCTTCTACCGCAACCCCACCACGCGTGCAGGCGTTTACTCGGTGGATGGTGGTCGAACGCTGGCCATCGGCAACCTAGGTGGTGCGGCCTGCCCCAGCATCGCCTTGCGCAACGCCCAAGGTAGCCTGATCCCCTTCAGCACCGTGAGCAGCCAAGTCAATGCGCTGCCGAGCCACTGCTTCACCTTTCTGCGTAGCTTGCCCGGCGGTTTCACGCCGCGTTTCGGCGGCATCGTTCGCGACACGGCACTGGTCGCTGGTGCCAGAGGCGAGTGGAGCAACGGCATACGCTACGATTTCTCGGCCTCGCGCGGCCAAAGTGAAGTGGCGTTCTACCTGCGCAACACCGTCAATGCCTCGCTGGGCCCCCGGCAGCCTTCCGACATGAGCTTCAGGCCGGGTGCGAACAAGCAAACCGAGACCAACTTTAATGCCGATTTCGTGAAAACCATCGATGCCGCGTTTGCCGTCGCACCAATCAGCTTGGCGGCCGGCTTGGAGTGGCGCGAAGAAGAGTTTCAGGTCTTCAGTGGCGACCCTGCTTCGTATGAGGTCGGCCCGCTCACTGCGCAGGGCTTCTTGATCGGGTCGAATGGCTTCCCGGGCTTTAAGCCGTCGCAAGCTGGCATATTCGCGCGGAAGAACTGGTCGGCCTATGTGGAGAGCGAAGCCAACTTCACCGAGAACCTCTTGGTGCAGGCCGCTGCGCGCTACGAGGATTTCGAAGACTTCGGTTCGACCGCCAATTGGAAACTGACCGGCCGCTGGCAGGCCACCGATAGCATCGCCTTCCGTGCTGCGGCGAGCACCGGCTTCCGTGCTCCCACACCCGGCCAATCGAATGTCACCCAGGTCACGACCCAATTCATTGGCGGCGAACTGCGCGACACCGCCACACTCTCGCCCACGAATCCGATCTCGCAACGTTTTGGCGGCCGCCAATTGCAGCCGGAAGAATCGCAAAACTTGTCGGCGGGCTTGATCTTCCGGCGTGACGCCTGGTTGCTCACCATCGATCTCTACAGCATCAAGGTCGAAGACCGCATCGCACAGTCCGGTAACTTCACGCTGACTGCGGCTGATCGTGCCGCGCTGCTTGCCCAAGGCGTCACCGACGCAGCCTCTTTCAGCACCGTGCGCTTCTTTACCAACGACTTCAACACCACTACCCGTGGATTGGATTTCGTAGCGAGCCACGATGTGGATATGTGGGGTGGCAGCACCAGTTTCTCCTTGGCCATGAACTGGAACGAGACCAAGGTCGATCGCTTCAATCCTGCCGTCACCTCGGCGGCACGCGTGTTCATTCTGGAAGAAGCACTGCCCAAGACCAAGGGCAACTTCAACATCAACCACCAAAACGGCAATTGGCATACCAATCTTCGCTTCAGCTACTTCGGCTCGTTCTTTGAGGATCATCTCGACACCGGCAGGCTTACCGGGCCTGGCGCAATGCCGATATTCGGCGACAGCGCTTGGATTGTGGATGCCGAAGTGGGCTACAAGTTCGACAACGGATTTTTTGTCAATGTTGGTGCCCAGAATCTGTTCGACAAACTTCCCGACGAGAACCCTTGGCAAGGCGTGGCAGGTGCCCAATTCCCCCCGCACACGCCGTTTGGATTTAACGGTGGTGTGTACTACACGCGGATTGGCTACACGTTCTGATTCGCAGAGTCTCGCGACGTGAAAGAAAAACGGCAGGCTTGGCCTGCCGTTTTTTGTTGTAGAACGCACAACATCGTGCCGCCATCGAGAGGATGACCTTCTGCCCATCGATGTCCGCTATCGTTCGTCTCTATCCCTGAGACTCCACTGCGCGAAGCTTCGCTTCCGCTCCCATCCGCGAATCGCATGCGCAACGAATGGACCATCGATCCGGACCGCGGCCTCTGGCTGTTCCGAGCCAGTCGGCTGGAGGCCTTGCTCGATCCACTCGAAGCGCTGCTGACGCATTTGCCGCCGCATGATTGGCTGGCGCCGCAGACGGTGCTGATCGGGCATCCCGGACTGCGCCCTTGGCTGCGGCAATCACTTGCTGCGAAGCGCGGGCCGCGCGGCATCGTCGCTAATCTTGAATTCGCGCTGCCGAGCCCGTGGCTCGACCGCCTCGCGGTGTCGATGCTGGGCCTGCCCGACGCGGCGGCGCGCGGTTGGCAGCGCGAGGTATTGCGCTGGCGCTTGTTGCCGGCGCTGAATGCGCTCGACGACGGTCGCGTGCGCGACATGCTCGCCAAGGACGACGGTACGCAGGCCTTCGCGCTGGCCGAACGGCTTTCCGCCGCCCTCGCCCCCCTGATGCTCTACCGCGCCGACTGGCTGCGTCGTTGGTCGCGCGGGGAGTCGGTGCTGCGTGGCGATGCGCTGCTCGCCCAAGCGTGGCGCGCATTGCACGCCGATCAACGCCACGACGATGCCCGAACGCCGCACCGCGGCGAGCGCCTCACACAACTCGCGCGGCGGCTACACGAGGCCGAGCTGCGCCCCGAGGGCCTTGCGCACGACCCTCTGCATCTCTTCGGCTTGCATCATCTAGCACCACCGGAACTCGCCGTCCTGCGCGCGCTATCGCGCTGGCGACCGGTGGTGCTACATGTGGCCGACCCCTGTCGCGAGCATTGGTTGGGCATGGGTTCTGGCCGCGCGGCGATGCGCGAGGCATTGGCGCGTGAGGACGTCGGGGAGAGCGCTTTCCTCGCTCTCGATCACCCACTACTTGCGGGTTGGGGACGACTGGGTCAGCACTTTTTGCTAGCTCTCGAAGACGGCGATCTAGCGGTGAATGAGCGTCACGGCGTCGATGCACTCGATGCCGCGCCAACGACGCTACTCGAGCGCGTGCAGCACAGTCTGCGCCGCAACGCACCAGCACTGATGCGCGTCGAATCGCCCGCGGCGTTCGCTGCGCTACGCGACGACGCCAGCCTGCGCGTGCAGCGCTGCGCCACGCCCCTGCGCGAGCTGGAAGTGCTGCGCGAGGCGCTGGCCGAGGCCTTCGTCGCGCTGCCAGACCTGCAACCTGCCGACATTGTCGTGCTCTCGCCCGACCTCGCACGCTATCGCGCGCTGATTCCCGCCGTGTTTGGCGAGCCCGACCAGCGTCACGGTACTTGGCCTTGGCACGCAGCCGATGCGCCGCTGGCTGCCACGCACTCGGTATATCGAGCGTTCGCGCTAGTGCTGACCTTGCCCGACACCCGACTTAGCGCGCCGAGCCTGCTCGATCTGCTGTCGCATTCAGTGGTTGCGCGGCGTTTTGGGTTGGAAGGCGAGAACGAGAGCACGCTGCGCCATGTGCTGGCGCGGCTCGGTGTGGCCTGGGGCTTCGACGCCGATGACCGCGCCGATTTCGATGCACCCGCCGATGGCGCGCACACCTTTGCGTGGAGCCTCGATCGCGCGATGGCCGGGCATGTTCTGGGTGTGCGCGATGCCGAGGTGCTGGAGCTGCCCGACGGTGAACGCGTACTGCCCGGCGAAGGCATCGATGCCAACGTTGCTGAGCGGCTCGGCCGCCTTTTTGCCATGCTGCTGGAGTTGCGCGAGTGGGTAGAACTGAGTCGCTCGACGCATCCGCCTATCACTTGGTCGAGCAAGCTCGCACTCCGCATCGACACCCTGTTCGAGATCGCGCCGAACGACGACGAGGCACGCGATGCACTCGACACGGTGCGTGGTTTGCTGGCGGAACTCGCCGAGGAGTGGCGCGACGCCAGCTTTGACGCGCCACTGCCCTGGGCCGTGGTGCGCGACGCGCTGCAAGCAAAACTTGCTGCGGTGCCCGAGCGCCAACGCTTCCTCGTCGGCGGCATCACCTTCGCCGGTATGGTGCCGCAGCGCGCCATTCCCTTTCGTGTCGTCGCCGTGCTCGGTCTCAATGAAGGCGCACTGCCGCGCCACGGCCCCGATGATGGCTTCGAATTGCGCGCACGTTCGCCACGTTTTGGCGACCGCGATCTCGCCAGTGACGACCGCTACTTGTTTCTCGAAACCCTGATGGCCGTGCGCGAGCGCCTGCACCTGAGCTTCGTCGGCGTCGGTGCCGATGACGGCCGCCCACGCAATCCAGCCGGGCCACTGGCTGATCTGATCGACACTCTCGCGCGCTTCGTGCCGCCGATCGATCAGGCCAAATCGGAGGCCGGCTGGCCATGGGAACGCCAAGCGCCGCTGCAGCCGCCGCGACCGGGCGGGCGTGGCGACGATGGAGGTGATGAAAGTGCGACGCGAGACGCTCCCTCGCTTGCGATAACGCGATTGCACGGCGCTGCGACCGACGACGCCCCGTTCGCTGCCGGAGCACCAGCCATGCTCGAAGCGCTGTTGGCGTTCTTCCGCGATCCAGCGAAACAGGCCTTGCGCGATGGACTCGGCGTGCGCCTCGATGGTCTCGAAGACGGCCGCCTCGACGACAGCGAGCCGCTGGCACCGCAGGCCGACCCGCGCGAGGCCATCGCTCGCGGCCTGGTGTTCGCAGCGCTCGAACGCGGTGACGAACCACCGGATGCAATTGACGAAGCCTGGCGCTTGGGTGGGCGGTTGCCACCGGGGCTGTTGGGCGAGGCGCTGTGGCGTGAACAGCGCGAGCAGGCGATGCGCACGTTGGCCAGTCTGCGCGCGTCGCAGGGCGCACCGATCGAACCACTGTCCGCACCGATGACGATTGCCGTCGATCTGCTGCTGAATCGCGATGCGAAACTTCATGCGCCAGTGGCTGCCGCTGCCGACCCTCGCCTCATCGGCAGCATCGCCGTGCGCGAAGATGCCACCGGCACACTATGGCTGATCGCGGCGCATCCGGGCCGCAAGGCCGTGGCTTTGCATTTCGGCCAGCGCGTACCACTGCTGCTGGCCTGGCTGGCGCTGCGTCTCTCGCAAGAGAAGCCGGTTCGCGTGGCCTTGGTTGGTGAAGGTGCACCCGATGCTCTGGGCGAACGGCTCGCTACGGAAGATGCTGCTTTCCTCGTCTCCACCGATCCAGAAACGCGCGCGGCGCGGCGTGCCGACTACGCGCGGCAACTGCGTTTTGCGCTCGAGTTCCGCTCTGCCGTGCTGAGTGGCGAAGCTTGCTACCTTCCCGCGACCGGTTGGGCGGCGTGGCGACACGCCATCGACGACCCCGAGCGCGTGGCCAAGGCCTGGCTCGGCGGCGAGCGCGCCACTGGCGAGCGCGACTACGCGCCGGGCTATGCCGCATTGTGGGGGCCGCACTGGCAATTCGCGCCCGACGACGAACACTTCCAAGCCTTGCATTCCAGCGTCACCGCTCTCACCGACGCCTTACCGCTGTTGCTAGGGCCGATGGAAGAGGGCGACGAGTGAACGCGATGCCCGTTACCGCCGCCGCGCTAACTTGGACGGATGCACCGCTGTGCGGCCGCTTGCTCGTGGAAGCCAGCGCCGGCACGGGCAAGACATGGACGATTTCTGCGCTCTACCTGCGCTTGCTACTGGAATCACCGGATGGCGCGGCGGCGCTGACGCCGGAGCGCATCGTCGTCGCGACCTTCACCGATGCCGCAGCGCAGGAACTCGGCGAGCGCCTGCGTTCGCGTATCAACGAGGCACTGCAAGCCGCGCGCGATGGAATTGCTCTACCCGGAGCAACGACGGCAACGCCGGTGAGCAACGACCCGGTGCTCGGCTGGCTTGCTTCGCGCTGGCTCGACGATGCCCAATGCGGCCGCGACCGCGACCGCCTTGTCGCCGCCCTGGCGCAACTCGATCGCGCGCCGATTGGCACCTTGCACGGGCTTTGTCATCGACTGCTGCTCGATCACCCGCTGGAGGGCGGGCTGGGCTTTGCACCGCCGCGCCTGAGCAACGGACGTCGTGTACACGAGGCGCTGGCCCGTGACCTGCTGCGCCGCATCGGTGCGGGCGGTCTGCCGGCACGGGCCATGGACTTGCCAAAAAGCGCGACACGCTTCGGGGATTTGGTCGGCAGCATCGCCTTCATGCTACAGCCGGGAGTCGTGGTTTCGCCCACGCCAAGCACGGCCGAACTGCGTGCGGCACTCGATCCCGTGCAAGCCACGCTACGCACACTGCTGATCAAGGACGGCCACTACAGCCATTCGTCGAACGCGGTTCTGAACTCCACGAAAGCCGCGGTCGATTTTCTCGATGCCGGCCCTGTACCGAAGTCGCTGGCCAAGCTGCTCGACCCTGCGGAGATTCATAAGGACCGCGTGCTGGAGGCCGCGCGCGCGAAGGTGCTCGATCCGGTATTCCAAGCTTCGATCCAGCGCTTCGAGACCTTGCGCGAACGTCTGCATTCGCCGGAACGCGCGTTCTGGGCCTACTGGGCACCCGAACTACGTCGCCTGCGCGAAAGCCGCAGCGCCGAACTGCATGAACTCGGCTTCGATCCACTGATCGAACGGGTACGCGATGCGATGCTGCGCATCGATTCGCCACTGCCCGATGCGGCCTTCGCGCGCTGGCCGGTGGCTTTGGTGGACGAGTTCCAGGACACCGATGGCACCCAGTACGCGCTGCTGGATCGCTGGTATCGCGACGCGAGCGGCACGGCGCGCGGGCTGCTGGCGATGGTGGGCGACCCGAAGCAAGCCATCTACGGTTTTCGCGGCGGCGATGTACACGCCTACCTTGCCGCACGCGAGCAGGCCGACGCCACCCTCCGGCTTGCCGTGAACCAGCGCTCCAGTAGCGCCTATGTCGCCGCCTGCAACGCATTCTTCGACGGGTCACGCGCCACGCTTTCGTCCCTTCCAGGACATCGCATCCGCTACGAATCCGTAAGCCCTGCTGGCCGCGCCGATGCCCTGCGTCTGCACGAAGACGGTAAGCCTCTAGAGCGCCCGTTGCTGCTGCATGAACTGCAAGCTGCCCTTCCGAACGTCGTCGCTCGACCCCAAGCCATCGAGGCCTGCGCTGAACTGGTTTCGCAGTGGCTTGGCAGCGGTCGCTACACGCTCGGCGATCCGGCTTTGAACGTCAAAGCACGCGCGCTGGCCGCTGGCGACATCGCCGTGCTGCTGCGCACCCATGCCGAGCTCGACGCGCTACGCCATGCACTGCAAGCACGCGGTGTGGCCTGCGCCGGGCAAGCGCGTGAGCAGGTGTTCGACAGCCCGACCGCGCGCGACCTGCTTTTGGTGCTGCACGCGCTGCTGCATCCAGGCGATACCGGCGCGCTCCGCGCCACCTTGTTGACCGCGCTGTTCCGCGTGCCGCTATCGACGCTGCCCGTGCTCGAAGCCGATGGTGGCCTCGACGCTTGGCGCGAGCGCTGCCTCGGCTGGCGCCAGCAATGGATGAACGAAGGCGTGTTGGCCGCAGTGCTCGCGCTGCTCGAGGCAGCCGGGCCTACGCTGGCCACGAATCCTGATCGCGAGCGCATGGTCACCGATATGCGGCATTTGGGCGAGTTGCTGCAGGCGCGCGAGGCCGAGGGTCACGGCGCGCCGGCTCTACTCGATTGGCTGCGCGCGCAAAGGCTTGGTGAGGACGACGCCAGCCTCGAACACGGCGAGCGTCGCCTGCGTCTGGAGTCCGATGCCAAGCGCGTGCGTCTGATGACTCTGCACGCGAGCAAAGGTCTTGAGTTTCCGGTAGTGCTGCTGCCGACGCTGTGGGGCCACGAGGATTTGACGAGCAACCGGGCGCTGGCACCCTCCGAGCACGACGGCCAACGCGAGGTCTTGTTCGAAAGCAACGCACTGAAGAATCTCGCCGTCGAGCAGCAAGAGGAGCGCTTTCGTTTGCTCTACGTCGCGCTAACTCGAGCGATGCAGGCCTGCCACGTCTTTGCGCTGCCCTTTGATCGTCCGGCGAAAAAGGCAGCGAAAAACGCCGCGTCCAAGCCGAAACCGAAGTCCGACCCAGAACGCTCGGCGCTCGATGCGCTGCTTGCGCGCTGGCCCGAAGGCAAGCGCGATTCCAGCCACATCGACTGGCGCGAAGGCTGGCCTGTTTCCACCCCATCGGGCTCGAATATGCTCTCCAATACGGCGCAACATGCCGTTTCGGAAGCGCACTGCATCGAGAGCGAACGCGATGCGCCGATAAGCCCGCCGCCGCCTGGTCCCTTCCGCCTGCCCATGCGTTGGAGCTTCTCGCGCTTGAGCAAGGGCCACGACCGCTCCAGCGTCGAAGCCGCCGCGGCCGACGACGAAACGCCGCCCAGCGATACACTGCTCATCGACGCTCCGCACCTCGACGCACGCGCCAACGATGCGCCTGCCCTTGATCTGCCGATGCTCGACTCCGCTACCCGCATGCGTGTCAACGCCGCCTTGGCCGAACTCGCCGAGGTCGGCGACACCGTGTTCGGCAATGCTCTGCACGAGTTACTGGATGATTTCGCACCCGGCCGACGCTTCATCGACGACATCGCGCCAGTGCAAGCAGCGCTGACACGCCATGCGGTGCGCATCAAGGGCACGACGCCGATGGCGATGATCGCGCAGCGCGTCGCAGTAATGCTGGATCGCGTCCTCTCTGCACCACTTGCACTCGGCTCCGCACCGTTGCGCCTTGGGTTACTGACTCGCTCGCAGCGTCGTTCGGAACTCGCCTTTCATTTCCAGTTGCGCGACGCCTCGCTGCGGGCGCTGCGCGAAGCCTGTGAGCGCCACGGCGAGCCGGATTTGGTGCCGCCGGGCACCAGCGATCGTCTTTCCGGCTGGATGGAAGGCTCGATCGATCTCGTGTTCGAGCATGGCGGTCGCGCGCATGTGCTCGACTGGAAAAGCAACGCACTCGCCGACGCCGATGCTGCGACACCTGCGGCCCTCGTCGCGCCGATGAACCACCACCACTACCGTTTCCAAGCGCTGCTTTACACCGTCGTCTTGCATCGCCTGCTGCGGCAGCGCCTCGGCGCGGCGTATCGCATCGAAGCACAACTCGGCGCGCCGATTTATCTGTTCCTGCGCGCGGCCGGCTTGGCACCGGAGCTTGGCGTGTGGACGCAGCGCTTTCCTAATGCGCTCGTCGAGGCCGTCGATGCAGCCCTCGCCGGAGAACGCCCATGACCGCGCGCCGCGCGCCGACATCACTGCTGAAACCCAGCGCTATCTCTTGGCCCGAGGTTTGGCGTCCGATTGATCGACTGCTTGCGCAGTGGGTGCTCGCACACGGCGGCAGCGAGGGCTTCGCGCGCTGGGCCGGGGCTGTGAGCGCCGCAGAAGGCGAAGGCCACGCCGCGCTGGCGCTCGACGACGTGGCGCGCTTTGGTGTCGACGCGCCGACCCACGCGGCACTCGATGCACCGCACTGGGTAGGCGATGGCACAACGATGACCCCCTTCGTCCGTGAGGGTGAGGCACGGTTGTTTTTGTGGCGCTACTGGCAGGCCGAAAACGCCGTGGCTAGAGCGGTAGCCACGCTGGCGACGACGACGGCCGAAGCACCGTTCGAACGCCTTGGCGACACCGAACTCGACGCCCTTTTCGACAGCGCCGCCGACGCCCGCGATACCGCACAACGCGAGGCGGTGTGTCGCTGTGGCGAGGCACGGTTGTTCGTGCTCACGGGCGGGCCGGGTACCGGCAAGACCACCACCGTACTGCGCATGTTGCTGGCACGACAACGCGCCTTGGGTCGGCCGCTGCGCGTAGCGGTGGCCGCGCCCACCGGCAAGGCCGCGCAGCGCCTGGTTGATGCCCTGCGCGAAGGCCATTCACGGCTCGGCGAGACACTCGTCGCGGGGCCATGGGCCGAGGCTCTGCAACAGTTCGTGATGCCGAGTGCCAGCACCGTGCATCGCCTGCTCGGCTATCAACCCACACGGCAACGCTACGCACGCGATGCACACCATCCGATCGACGCCGAATTGGTGGTGATCGATGAGGCTTCGATGCTCGATCTCGAAGCTCTCGCCGCCGTTCTCGAAGCGCTGCCGGCTCACGCGGCCTTATGGCTGGTCGGCGACGCCGATCAACTCAGCCCGATTGGCCCCGGCAGTGCACTGCAAGACCTCGTACAAGCACTCGCTGCTCGGCCCGCAGCGCCGCTGGTTCGACTGGCGCATAGCTTCCGCGCCGAGGCTGGATTGGCCGCGCTGAATACGGCGCTGCGCATCGGCGACAGCCCGAGCACGCACGCCGCCTTTGCCGCCCACGCCACACTGCGCCATGCACCGCTTGCCACGGCGGCCGCACTCGATTCCGCACTTCGCGAATGGGCCATTGCGCTCGCCGCTGAGTCACGCTTCGCGGCGCTGACCGCCGACCCCGCGACCGCGCAGGCCGAAGCGAGTGCCGCTCTCGCGCGCTTACGGGAGCGGCAATGGCTGTGCGCCACGCGCGAAGGAGCCACCGGTAGCCGCGCCGTGAACGCGCGGCTCGATGCCCTGCTGCGGCGCGCCGGAGAGCGCACAGAGGCGGCTTTTGAACGCCAACCATCGCCCACGGCTGGTAGCGGCCACTACGCCGGACGCCGCCTGTTGATTACCCGCAACGATACCGATATCGGCCTGTTCAACGGCGATGTTGGGCTCTGCCTCGCCGACGCCGACGGCCGCCTGCGTGCGTGGTTCGACGGCCCCGAAGGCGCACGCGCCCTGCCGCTTGGCGCGCTACCGACGCACGAGCCTGCGTTCGCCCTCACCGTACACAAGAGCCAAGGCTCGGAATACGCAGAAGTGGCCGTGCTGCTTCCCGCCGACCCAGCGCAGCGCGTGCTTACGCGCGAGCTGCTCTACACCGCCGCCTCGCGCGCCAAACGTTCGCTCACGCTGCACGCCGATACGGCCGTCATCAAGGCATGCCTCGCCCGTCCGGCGTGCCGCAGCGGTGGTTTGCATGTGCGGCTGGATGAGGCGCTTGGCGCGCCGCCTCACCGGGAGAGCAGCGCGATATAAGTCTGGTAGCTGTAGACACGGTTCTTCTTCTGACCGGTGATCTCGGTCACGATGCTCAAGTCCTCAAGTACCTTGACGGCGGCGCTGGCCGTGGGAAATGTCGTCTCCAAGCGCTGTCGGACGCGCTCGACGCTGAAGCGCGGCATCATCGGCAGCAGCTCGAACA
>BBPD01000030.1_pt1 | contig 25684 bp, 26 predicted proteins | sample 1344911 | NCBI WGS metagenome assembly BBPD01 (sample SAMD00019088, study PRJDB2971) | groundwater metagenome | biome: freshwater biome; feature: mineral spring; material: ground water | place: USA: CA, Sonoma | collected 2011-09 | depth surface m
GCTGATACCACTCAACTTAATTTCGGATCAGGCTCTGAGGGGCACCTCGCAGTTTCTTCCCTGCCAAGGCTTCGACGCGTGTGCACAAGGTATGTTGACTGGTCCTATTTGCGAATATCGTATTCGCAGGGCATTTCATCTGATCGCGCGCCAGCGGGTTGCAGTTGTCTTGCAGCTGCATAATGTATGGCTGGTCGCACGCGCCTTCGAACACAGAAGCGACGTAGAGCCTGCATTGGGAACTTGCATGATGCCGGCCTGGGTCGAACCTCTCGTGCAGAACGAGCCGACAGGCCAAATCAGCAAAAATGGCGAGATCAACTTGCTGCAGCCCTGCAATCGCTTGCAAACTCAGTACAGATTGCCCAGTGGAGGTTGGGAGGCAACAAATCCTGCTCATGGTTGGACTGTTGTGGGCGTCCTCGTCGGGATTACTTCACGGCTGATTGCTTGTACCCGGTCTCGATGCGGAAGACTGGTCGCGTTCGGCCTGTCGGCCGGCGCGCGGTCGCGCTTGCCAATGCGCTGATCGCTGATGGTCAGCGCGATGCGGTATTGCTTGCAGACGGTCGGCTGCAATAGCTGACCACAGTCAGGTGGGCGCAGGGGACATCGCGCTGACGATGTGCCGGGGCGCGATCACCTTCGGGTCGGGTGCGCCGACGGGTGCGCTTCCGGGGCACCTGATCCGGGCCTGACGCGGCCTATCTGGCGGAAGCGGGGGGCTTGCCGCCGGCCATGAGCAATGCGAGCGCGCCGCCGGCGAGCAGGGTCGACAGCAGGAAGGGCACCCCGGGCGCGTAGAACCGGGCATCGGCCCCGGTGACAGAGGCGAAGATCTGCGAGAACAGGACCGGCCCGATGATCACTGTCGAGGCCGCAATTGTGGCAAGCGCGCCCTGCAGCTCGCCTTGTGCTTCCGGCGCGGCCTGTTCGGTGACCAGCGCTTGAAGCGCCGGCACGGTGAGGCCGCCCAGGGCCCCGACTGTCAGTGCTGCATAGCCGATGGCCGGGGTCGTCGCGAAGGCCTGGACAAGATAGCCTGCGGTTCCCGATGCAATGCCCAGAAGCACGGTGCGCCATTCCCCCAGGGCCTTGACCGTGCGGCGCACAAGCAGGCCGTTCACGATCACTGCGAGCACGCCGACGAAGGTGAGCGAGGCGCCGATGTCGGTCGGGTTCCAGCCGTAGCGGTAGGCAGAGATATAGGCCCACATGCCGTGCAGCACCTGGATCGCCAGCATCCAGAGGAAGTAGGCGACCGCAAAGCGGCGGAGCGGTCCGCCGAGGCGGCTGATCTGGCGGATGGACCCGATGGCGTTGGCCCGCCGCCAGTCGAACCGGCGCCTCCGATCGGGCGGCAGGCTTTCTGGCAGCAGGAACAGGCCCATCAGGATGTTGAGGCCGGCAAGGCCGGCGGCTGCGAAGAAGGGCAAGCGGATGTCGATCCCGCCAAGCAGGCCGCCCATCGCCGGGCCGATGATGAACCCCAGCCCGAAGGCGACACCGATCAGGCCGAAGGTCTGCGCGCGTTTTTCAGGCGGGGTGATGTCGGCCATGTAGGCCGTGGCGGTGGAGTAGCTGGCGCCGGTGATGCCGGCGAGAATGCGGCCGGCGAACAGCATCCAGAGCGAGGTGGCAAAGCCCGCGACCAGCATCGACGCGGCAAAGCCCACCATCGAGAGGAGGAGCACCGGCCGGCGGCCATGGGCATCCGACAGGCCGCCGATCACGGGCGAGAAGACGAACTGGGCGAGCGCGTAGGTCATGATGAGGGCGCCGCCGACGGTTGCCGCGCGATCGAGCGGAACGCCGCCGAGGCCGGCCACCAGCGTGGGCAGAACAGGTATGATGAGCCCGAACCCCATGGTGTCGAGCAGCACGGTGAGGGTGATGAAGGCAAGCGGACCCGGCCGGACCCCGCCGGGCTGGAAGATCAAGCGGCCGGCCCGCCGGAGGATCGATCGAGCTTCCCGTGCATTCGCTCGTAGGCCTTGATATCGCCACTTGCCAGCAGCCGCGCCTGGGACTGCCACTGGTCGCTCGCGGGCCGGCCTTGGAATGTGCCGAGCCGGGCATCGACGGCCGCCATCTGCTCGGCCGTCCAGCCTGCGATCTGGCTGTAGTGGAACACCCCCAGCTCGGCGAGGCGCGCCGAGAGCTTGGGGCCGATGCCCTTGATTCGCGTCAGGTCGTCGGCTGCCCCGTCGGGTGCGGACAGGAAGGGCGATTCGCCGTCTGCGAGGGCAGGAGGTGGGGCAGAAGGTGGGGCCGGCCGGGCGGTTGGCGCGGCTCGCGGGGCCATCGCGGCCGGGGGCAGTGCCGATTCCTTGGCCGCGCGCTCGGCATCCAGCCGGGCGTTGCGCCGCCGGACGAAGCCTTTGGTGGCGAAGAAGATGTAGACGTAGCAGCCGATGAACAGCAGCACGCCGCCAAGAAGCAGAAGATCGGTCATAGTCATGGTGCAGGAATGGCCTTGCCGGGCAAAGGGGTCAAGTGTGCCCGACGGTCACGCCGTCCGCTGGCTGCGATCCTTCTGGTTGGTGGAGCGGATGGCCTGGCCGATCATGTCCCAGTCCTCGGCATCCAGCTTGGTGAGCTGGTGGAAGTTGCCGCCGCTCGCCAGCCACTGCGCGCCGTCGATCGCGATCACCTCGCCCGACAGATAGTCGCAGCCAGGCGCCATCAGGAAGATGGCAAGGTTCGCAAGTTCCTCATGCTGGCCGAAGCGGCGCATCGGGATGTCGGAGGCACCGGTGCCGGCGCCCGTTTTCCTCGCGAGCGGTTCGGGCATCAGCCGTTCCCAAGCGCCCTTGGTGGGGAAGGGGCCGGGCGCGATGGCGTTGGCGCGGATCCCCTTCGGGCCCCATTCGACCGCCAGGCTCTGCGTCATTGCAGCGACACCGGCCTTGGACATGGCGCTCGGCACGGTGAAGGGCGAGCCTGTCCACACCCAGGTGGTGACGATGGAGATGATGGAGCCCCGGTGCCCGCCGGCGATCCAGCGCTTGCCGGCCGCGACCGTGGTGTTGAAGGTGCCGTGGGCGACGATGGAGGCGATTGCGTTGAAGGCGTTGGCCGAAAGATCCTCGGTGCGGCTGATGAAGTTGCCGGCTGCATTGTTGACAAGGCCGGTAAGCGGCCCGGAGGCGAAGATCTCCTCCATCGCCTCGTCGATTGCGCCGGCGTTGCGGATGTCGACCGCCTGCGGGATCACGGTGCCGCCGGTCTTTGCGCGCATCTCGGCTGCGGCTTCCTCGAGCACCGGGCCGCGGCGGCCCCAGATCACCACCTCGGCGCCGTGCGCGGCATAGGCTTCGGCCATCGACTTGCCGAGGCCGGTGCCGCCGCCGGTGACGAGGATCTTCTGGCCCTGCAGCAGGTCTGGTCGGAACATGGACATCGATTTTGCTCCCTCTGGGCGTTGTCCCGGGCTATCGGGGCCTGGCGATGGATGGGCAAGCTGACAAAAATCACCCGGCGGATGTTTGCAGCCGGGTGGATGCAACGACAGTCGACGCGATGGGCCTGAGGTGCCCGATCCCGGCGCTGCGGCTGGCGCGCGCGGTTCGCGAGGCCGGGCCGGGCAGCTACCGGCTGCTGGCGGACGATCCGGCAGCCGAGGCGGACATTCCCGCGCTTTGTGCCGAGCGCGGCTGGGCCCAAGTGGAGGCCGCGCCGGGGATATTCCTGGTCTGTGTCTAGTTCACCACTGCGCAGGGCTCGCCCGCCACGCGCAGACGGCCGCAGATGTCCCTTGCAGCCGCGCTGCCCGCTGCCTGCGAGCGCAGGCGGTAGAGCGTCCTGCCGTCGCTTTCGTGCCGAACGATCATCGGCTCCATCCCGGCGAGGTAGGAATAGCGGTCAGCCAGCGACTTGAAGGCCGCGCGGGCGCGGGACTGGCTGGAAAAGGCGCCGAGCTGGAGGACCGCGCCGCTGCCTGCTGCCTCGGGCGGCGGGGCGGAAACGATCTTCGGACCTGCAGGCGCGGGGCGGACTGCCCCGGGCGTTACCGTGTCGGCGGGTTTCGGCGCCATGGGCGGTGCGGACGCTGGACGGACTGCGCCGGGCGGCGGGGCCGGGGGGGCTGCTTCCAGCGCCTCGTCAACGGCCGGAAGCACCTCCACCTCGGTTCCCGGCCGGGGCAGCGGATCCTCGGGAAGTGCGGCGGTGTCGATCATGGCCTCGGTTTCCGCGCCGACGCCGGTGCCGTAGATCACCCGGCCCTGGCCCTCCACGGGGATGCCATCGACATCGGGGCCGCTGGGCAAGCGCTTCCAGGGGCCGGGGCTTGCCAGCACCGGAATCTCCTCGCCGACGGCCGGCACGTCGATCGGCGCATCCTCGCGGCCTGACACCAGCGTGATTCCGACGACCACACCGATGGTCAGGATGGCGATCAGCGCCAGCAGGCCGAACAGGGTGCGGCGGCCGACGAGCGTGTGGGTCTCGCCCTCGTCGTCCTCGTAATCCGCCTCGTCGAGCCACGGGGTGTCGTCCGCGTCTCCGTAGCGCCGACGGGGCGGTGCCGCGGCCTGCCCGCGGCGGCGGGCATCGGCGGACGGAGAGGGACCCCTGTTCGAGCCGCTGGGCCCGGCCATCAGCGCAGTTCCTCGGCAGCGGTGACGCCGATCACGCCCAATGCGGTGCGGATTACCTGTGCGACCGCCCGAGCGAGCGTCACGCGCGCGGCGGTCAGCGGCAGATCGCTTTCGACCAGAAGTCGAAGCGCCGGATCGTCGTTGCCCCGGTTCCAGAGCGTGTGGAAGGCGGACGCGAGGTCGGCGAGGTAGAAGGCGATGCGATGCGGTTCGCGCGCGGCGGCGGCCTGGCGAACCACCCGCGGCCATTGCGCGGCAAGGCCCGCGAGCGCCAGCTCCTCGCTGTCCAGACGGTCGAGCGGGGCGGGGACCGGCAGGTTCTTGGCGGCGGCCTTCCTGAGCACCGACGAGATGCGGGCATGGGCGTAGTGAACATAGAAGACCGGGTTGTCGCGCGACTGTTCGACGACATGGGCGAAATCAAAATCGAGCATCGCCTCGGGCCGCTTGGTCAGCATCATGAAGCGGACCACGTCGCGGCCGACTTCGTGCACCACATCGGCGAGCGTGACGAAATTGCCGGCGCGCTTCGACATCTTCACCGGCTCTCCGCCGCGGAACAGGCGGACCATCTGCACGATCTTGATCGCGAACGGCGTCCGCCCCTCGGTCAGCGCCTCGACGGCGGCCTCGATGCGTTTCATCGTGCCCGTGTGGTCTGCGCCCCAGATGTTGACGAGCGCGCAGGAGCGGCGGGCCTTGTCGGCGTGGTAGGCCATGTCGACACCGAAATAGGTCCATTCGCCCGAGGACTTGCGGATCGGGCGGTCGATGTCGTCGCCGAATGCAGTGCTCCGGAACAGCGGCAGCTCGACAGCCTCCCAATCCTCGGGCGTTTCGCCTTTGGGCGGGGGAAGCGTGCCGTCGTAGATAAGGCCCCGGCTCCGCAGGGTCGCTTCGGCCGCCTGCGGGGCGCCTTCGGCCAGAACCGCGGCTTCCGACGCGAAACGGTCGTGCACGATCCCCAGCAGCGCGAGGTCTGCGCGGATCATGTCGAGCATGGCCGCGACCGCGCGGGTGCGGAACGGGGCAAGCCATTCGGCTTCGGGCGCGCCGACGAACCGGGGACCGAATTCGCCCGCCAGCGCCTGGCCGACCGGCTTCAGATAGTCGCCGGGGTACAGGCCTTCGGGGATGTCGCCGATGGCCTCGCCCAGCGCCTCGCGGTATCTCAGGTGCGCCGAGCGGGCCAGCACGTCGACCTGTCCGCCGGCGTCGTTCACATAATATTCGCGCACGACATCGTGGCCTGCAAAGGCGAGCAGGCTTGCAAGTGCGTCGCCAACCACGGCGCCGCGGCAATGGCCCATGTGCATCGGGCCCGTGGGATTGGCCGAGACATACTCCACGTTCACCGGAAGCGCTTCGTGGGCACGGTCGCCGCGGCCATATTCGGCCCCTTCGGCGAGGATGCGGCCGATCTCGGCAATCCAGACGGCGGGCTGGAGGCGCAGGTTGATGAAGCCGGGCCCGGCGACTTCGGCGGTCGCTATGTCGGGGTGGCGCGCAAGCCCCAGGGCGATGCGGGTGGCGAGTTCGCGCGGATTGGCCCGCGCGGCCTTTGCGAGCGCCAGCGCAGCGTTGGTCGCAAGGTCGCCGTGGCTCGGGTCGCGCGGCGGCTCCAGCACGACGCCCGCATTGGCGGCCTCGGCCGGGATCGTGCCGTCGGCCACCAGTGCGGCAACGGCTTCGGCAACCACATTCTCGAACCGTTGAAAGACGTCCAACTTCTTCTCCTGCGCTGCCATGCGCCGTAGCGGCCTATGGGCTGCGCCTCAACCGTGCGTGCAACAATGGTCTGGACGCAACGCCGCGCCCGCTTATTCTGCCGCCAACGGCTCAACTGGGGAGACGATCGATGGGTGAGGTGAACCGGCCAGCGGGCCTTGGCGTGTGTGTTGCGCCGGCGCTGGCGCAGGTGGCGCCGCTGCCGGCGCTGGCGCAGTTGGCGCCTCTGCCGGCGCTGGCGCCGATCGGCCTGGCGGCTTCCGCTGCCCAATCCGGCAACACCCGCGCACAAACCATTCCCTGCTTTTCGAACAGCAGCGGAACCAACACATGCCGGCTGCCCGGCAGGTGGGTGCCACCGGCGGCGCGGTTGTGAAGCTGGACCGGGTGGATGGCGGCACCCGCTCGGGCGATGGCTTGATGATCCTGGCCCGGCTGACGGCGAGCTATCCCGATCACAGCCGGGCGATGGCGATGGATTGCCGCGCGACCGGCGAAAAGGTGACGGCCTTCGACATCCGGTAATGCGCACGGGGCATGGAACAGCGGCAACGCGGCACTATATCAGTTGCACAATGCAAGGAAAGGCAAGGACGATGGCAACAAAGACCGATAAGAAGGCGGCACTTCAGAAGGTCAAGAAGGCGGCCGTGCCGGGGCCGGCTGCGCTGGATATCGGAATTCCGGCCGACCAGCTCGGCGCCATTACCGATGGCCTGTCGTGCCTGCTGGCCGATACCTACACGCTGTATCTGAAGACCCACAATTATCACTGGAACGTGACCGGGCCGCAGTTCAATACCCTGCATGCCATGTTCATGACGCAGTATACCGAATTGGGCCTCGCCGTGGACGAGATTGCCGAGCGAATCCGCGCGCTGGGCGCCTGGGCGCCGGGCAGCTATTCCGACTATGCGCGGCTGGCGACCGTGAAGGAGGCCAGCGGGGTGCCTTCGGCCGAAGCGATGGTGGCCGAGCTTGCAGCCGACCAGGCGACGGTCGTGCGCACCGCGCGTTCGCTGTTCCCGGCGGTGGAAGCCGCCAGCGACGAGCCGACGGCGGACCTGCTGACACAACGAATGCAGGTGCACGAAAAGACGGCGTGGATGCTGCGGGCGATGATTGCATAGCAATCATCGAGCGGCTGCCATCAGTGCGCAGCACTGGCTGGCAGATCCGCGCACCCGCACGGCCGGCTGATACCGCATCCCGTTGATGGCAACCCATGGCATCGGCGGAACGCCGCCAGCCTGACCGCGCGCCGGCCGACAGGGCGAACGCGGTGTGTTTTCCGCATCGAGCCCGGCTGGGTGGACGGAACAGTGCGGCAGAGGTCGGGCAACGCCCGTATCGTCGAACGGGTTCGCTGGCCTTCGGGTCAGCCCCCCGCCCGGCTGCTGTTCGGCGAGCCTGTGAATCTGGGCTGCGCACTGGCCACAACCGCTTTCAAAGGTCCGGCGCTTCGGATGCCCCCGAAGCGCCGGAAGGAAGTCAGAGGGTGAAATCGGTGGATATCGACACGTCCCTGTCGCCATCCTGAACGGTTCCGCGCCGGCGCAGCATCCGCAGTTCGTTGCACCCCAGCAGCGCGAGTGCGATCAGCAGCGGGCCCCAATAGTAGATCAGCCGGTAGAGGATCAGCGCCGAGATCAGCGACGGCTTGTCCACCTCGGGCAGTGTGACGAGTACGACGGCTTCGAACACGCCGATCCCGCCCGGGGCATGAGCCAGCAGTGCAACGACCACGGCAACAACATAGGCGACCAGGAAGTCGGGATAATGGTGCCAGGTCTCGGGCGGCAGCAGCACCAGAAGTGCAGCGCTTGCAACCGCAATGTCGGTTGCGGCCAGCGCGAACTGGATCAGTGCCTGGCGCAGGGTGGGGACGGGCAGGGTCCAGCCGAGGATGTTGAGCGGGCCTGTCTGCCGGGCGCAGGCGACCAGGTAGACGGCGATCCCGGCCAGCACCCCGGCCCCGATGAGCGCCTGGGTGGCATGGGGCATGGTCGCGTCATGCACCCTGAGCGCGCCGGGAAAGAGGACGAGGAAGACACCCAGTAGCAGGAAGATGCCCAGCCAGAAGGTGACGCCCGCGATCACCACCAGGCGGGCGATATCAGCCGCATCGAGGCTGGTGCCGCGATAGGCGCGCCAGCGGGCGGCGGCGCCGGTGATCGGCGCAAACCCCAGATTGTGGCTGAGGTTGTAGGCCGTGAAGCTGCCGAGCAGGGCGCGCCAATAGGGCTGCGGCTTGCCGATCGCGTTGAGGCCCAGCACATCGTAGAAGCTGAGGATGAAAAAGGAGAGGAGGGTCAAGCCGACGGACAGCAGGATCTGCCGGGCGGTGATCTCGCCGAAGGCCGAATGGATGTCGGCAATGCGGACCTCCTTCAGGATTTCCATCAGCGCAACGCCGGCGACCCCCAGCACGACGACCATCAGCAGGATCGTGAGCTTCGTGCTGCGCACCCGCAGCCAGAAGATGGCGCGCTGGAGGCGGGGATCCAGTTTCATCGATCCGCTCTATCGGCCGCGCGTCACCGGGCCGCTTGCCGGTCTGCGTAGTTTGCCTGCACCCAGTCCAGGTAGCTGCCGTCCAGGATGCCGCGCCACCAGCCTTCGTTGGCAAGATACCAGGCCAGTGTTGCGGCAAAGCCGCTTTCGAAGCTGTGCTGCGGGCGGTAGCCAAGCTCGGTCATCGCCTTTGTGCAGTCGATCGCATAGCGGCGGTCGTGCCCGGGCCGGTCTGCCACGAAGGTCTTGAGGCTGGCCGTGGGCCTGCCGCTGGCGGCCGGTGCATCCGGGAAGCGTGCAGCGAGCGCCGGATCTGTCGCGAAGGCAGCGTCCATGGCGTCGCACAGCGTGTCGATGACCGCGAGGTTGGCAAGCTCGGCCCCGCCGCCGATGTTGTAGGTCTCGCCGGCACGGCCCTGTTCGATCACGGCTGCGATGCCCCGGCAGTGGTCCTCGACATGCAGCCAGTCCCTCACCTGCATCCCGTCGCCATAGATCGGCAGGCTGCGGCCGTGGAGCGCGTTGATGATGAACAGCGGGATCAGCTTTTCCGGGAAATGGAACGGCCCGTAGTTGTTGGAGCAGTTGGAGGTGGTCACATCGAGGCCGTAGGTTTGGTGATAGGCGCGGACCAGATGATCGGACGCGGCCTTGGAAGCCGAATAGGGGGAGTTGGGGGCGTAGGGCGTGTCCTCGCGGAAGGCCGGGTCCTCGGGGCCGAGCGTGCCATAGACCTCGTCGGTCGAGACGTGGTGGAAGCGGTGGGGCTTTGCCCCGGAATCACCAGCGTCCAGCCACGCACGCCGCGCTACCTTGAGCAGCGCGTGGGTGCCCAGCACATTGGTGTCGATGAAGGCGTCCGGGCCCAGGATGGAGCGGTCCACATGGCTTTCGGCTGCGAAATGGACGATCGTGTCGACGGCGCGGTCGCGCAGGAGCCCGGCGGCCAGGTCCTCGTCGCGGATATCGCCGATCACCAGTTCGGCCGGCTGGCCATCGAGGTTGGCGCGGTTCCCGGCATAGGTGAGGAGATCGAGCACCGTGATCCGGTCGTGCGGGCGGGTGGCGGCCCAGTGCGCCACGAAATTCGACCCGATGAAGCCAGCGCCGCCAGTGACCAAAAGGGATCGCATCACTTGCCTTCCTGGCGGGCTGCCTGCGCCTTGATGGCACGAAGGGCAAGCCGGAGTTCTGCCCGCCAATGGGCAGCGGGGCCGGTTATGGCCCAGGTGGAGCCCTTGTCCAGCACGCTCATGGCGGGCCGGCGGGCGGGTGTCGGATAGTCGCTCGTGCGGATCGGAAGGATGGTGACGGGCGCTTCGAGAAGCCCAAGGGCAAGCGCTTCGTCTTGGATCGCGACGGCGAAATCATACCAGCTGGCGACGCCGGAATCTGTGAAGTGGTGGATGCCGGTGGCGCCTGCTGCATCGAGCGCCCAGATCGCGCGGGCAAGGCTTTCGGCATGGGTGGGGGTGCCGACCTGGTCTGCGACGACGCGGATTTCCGGGCTTTCGCGCATGAGCCGCAGCATGGTGTGAACGAAATTGCTGCCCTGCGCTGCATAGACCCAGGCCGTGCGCACGATCAGCGGCGCCGAATGTGCCGCCGACACCCGGCGCTCGCCCGACAGCTTGGTTGCGCCATAGACCCCGAGCGGAGCGGGGGCCGCATCCGGCGGAATCGGCTCGGTTGACCGGCCGTCGAACACGAAATCGGTGGAGACATGGGCAAAGCGCGCGCCGACTGCAGCAGCCGCAGCGGCGAGATCGCCCGCTGCCGTTCCGTTCACGGCCTCCGCCCGCTCGGCATCCGTTTCGGCCTTGTCGACCGCGGTGTAGGCAGCGGCGTTGATGACGAGGTCGGGCCGGCTGGCCCGGGTGACGGCGCAGACCTTCTGCGCGTCGAGGATGTCGAAGTCTGCCTTGGCGGGCGCGAGAACATGTGCCCCCGCAGGCGCGGTTGCCTGGAGAGCGCGGCCCAGCTGGCCGGCGGAGCCTGCGATCAGGACCTTCATTCGAAAACCTCTGCCGCGACAAGCAGGGGTGCGGCCGCATCCTTGGCGGCGAGTTGCGGCGCGCCGATGCCCCCGAGCGGCCAGTCGATCGCGAGCGCGGGGTCGTTCCAGGCCAGCGACCGGTCGGATGCCTGGTGCCAGAGCGTGGTGCACTTGTAGCAGAAGTCCGCGACCTCCGAGAGGACGAGGAAGCCGTGGGCAAAGCCGGGCGGTATATAGAGCATCTGCTGGTTGCTGTCGGACAGTTCGGCGCCCACCCATTTGCCGAAGCCGGGGGAGGATCGACGGATGTCCACGGCCACGTCGAACACGGCGCCGCGGGTCACGCGAACGAGCTTTCCCTGCGGATTTTCCAGCTGGTAATGGAGCCCGCGCAGCACGCCCTTTGCCGACCGGCTGTGGTTGTCCTGCTGCCAGTCGGTCGGGAGGCCGGCCTCGGCGAAGCCGGCTGCGTTGAAGCTTTCGAGGAAGAAGCCGCGGTCGTCCCCAAAGACGCGCGGCGTCAGCAGCCGGACGTCGGGGATGGCCAGCGGCTCGACCTTCACGCGCCGCGCTCCAGCTGGGCGATCAGATATTCGCCGTAGCCCGACTTCCTGAGCGGCTCGGCGACGCGGCGCAGGCCCTCGTCGTCGATGAAGCCAAGACGCCAGGCGATTTCCTCGGGGCAGCTCACCTTCAGGCCCTGCCGCTCCTCGATGATGCGCACATAGAGCGCGGCGTCGAGCAGGCTGCCGTGGGTGCCCGTGTCGAGCCAGGCATAGCCGCGGCCCATCAGCTCGACATTCAGCGTGCCGGCCTCGAGATAGAGGCGGTTGAGATCGGTGATTTCCAGTTCGCCGCGGGCCGAGGGGCGGATCTGCTGCGCGAGTTCGACAGCGCGCCCGTCGTAGAAGTAAAGGCCGGTGACCGCATAGTTGCTTCGCGGCTTCTCGGGTTTTTCCTCGATCGTTTCCGCCCGGCCCCGGGTATCGAAGCTGACAACGCCATACGCCTGCGGATCGCGGACCCAATAGCCGAACACGGTGGCCCCGCTGTCGCGGGCATCGGCCTTGTGCAGCAACTGGGGGAGACCATGGCCATAGAAGATATTGTCGCCCAGGATCAGCGCCGAAGGGCCGTTGCCAACGAAATCCGCCCCGATATGATAGGCTTGGGCAAGCCCCTTGGGCTCGGGCTGGACGGCATAGCCGATGGAGAGGCCCCACTGGCTGCCGTCGCCCAGCAGGCCGTGGAATGCGGCCTCGTCTGCCGGGGTGGTGATGATCAGGATCTCGCGGATGCCGGCCAGCATCAATACCGAGAGCGGGTAATATATCATCGGTTTGTCGTAGACGGGCATCAGCTGCTTCGACACCGGCTTGGTCAGCGGGTAGAGGCGCGTGCCGGAGCCGCCCGCCAGAATGATGCCCTTGCGCACCGAAAATCCTTTCCCTCCAGCCCGGTCGGGCCAACGGGCCGGGGCCGCCTCTTCCTGCAAAGACTGCGGCCGTGCAAGCGCGGCCGCGTTTCCTCGTTCCAAGGGCACGCGGCCGCGGGCCTGTCGCAGTCGTCAGTTCGCGGGGGCTGCTGCCGCCGCCGCCGGGTCTGCCGGCGCAGCCATGGGGGCGTCTGCCGCGACCGGAGCACCGCCCATGGCTGCGGGCGCAGCCGGGGCGGCGTCCGGCGCGGGCAGGGCCATTCCGGGTTTCGCTGATGCGGCGGGCTTTTTCTTCGCCGGTTCCCAGCCCGGCTGGAACACGACCCGCTCCTTCTTGGTCTTTTCCTGCTTTTCCACTTCCGAGCGCAGCGCGTTCTGGATGCGCTCGTTGCGCAGGAAGTTGGTGGCATATTCGCGGGCCTTGTCGCCCGTGAAGGGCTGCACCCGGGTTTCCTTCACCTGGTTCACCAGCACGACCGGCGCCGGCGCGCCTTCGGGCCGGGTCGCGAACATGAACAGCTCTTCCGGGTTCCGCGACAACACGCCGGTCACTTCCTTCACGAAGGCCGGATTGGCGCCCAGCGTGTCGAGCGAGGCGGGCTGGCGCCGGAACGGAACCTGGTTGGCGGTCAGGATCTGTTCGACTTCCACCATGGTCGTGGCGCCTTCCAGCCCCAGCTTCTGGACATTTTCGGGGCGCAGGAACTGGATCTGGTCGAGGATCAGAAACTTGCGGTCCGCGAACAGATAGGGGTTCTCGGCGATGAACTTGTCAGCCTCGTCGCGGCTGGGCACGACCACCTTGGCTGCGATGTCGCGGGCCAGCGACTGGACCCTGAGCTGTTCGGAGGCGCGCCGTTCCTGCAGCAGGAACTCCGGCCGCTTGTGCAGTTCGCGCTCTTCGGCAACTTTGCTCAGCATTCGCCGGGTCAGGATGTTCTCCAGCGCCAGCTTCTCGGCGTCGCGGCGCGACATCGTCGGCGGGATCGGCGTGCCGGCAAGTTCCGCATTGACTTCGAGGACGGTGATTTCCTGGCCGTCGAGGATGGCGACCACCTGGCCCTTCGGCGCTGAGTCGCTGCCGATCCCCAGCTTGTCGCAGCCTGCAAGCGCAAGCGCTGCGGTTGCAACCACAAGCAGGGTGCTGCTGCGTGTCAGGCTGATGGCGGACGTCTGTTTTGCGCCGGTGGCGGGCAGAAGGCTGGAGCTTGTCATCATATGGTCCCTCTTCTCTGGTCGGGTCTGATTGGCAGGAAAGCGGCCCCGTCGGTCAATCGAACGAAAGGCCGAGCATCGCGCGGGTCATGGCGGCCGCCCGGCCGGGCTGGCGGCGTAGCAGGCGACGCGTGATCAGCCCCATGGCAAGGGGATACTGCAGCGGCCACAGCAGCGGGAAGTTGCGCCGGTAAAAGCGGATCCGGCTGCGCATCAGATAATATTCCGAAGCCTCCGAGCGCTGGCCCTTTCTGGTCGACGATCCGATGGAGCCGCCCTCCTTGTGATAGATGATCGCGCCGTGGGCAAACGCGATTGCAAAACGGCCACGGTTGCGCACCGACCAGTCCATCTCCTCGAAATAGAGGAAATAGCTTTCCTCCATGTAGCCGACGGTTTCCACGAACGCGCGGCTGACAGCGAGCGATGCGCCGAGGACGAAATCGGTTTCGCGGGCGACCTTGCGCGGGTCGAACGGCCTGGTCACCGGCTGGTTGGCGCCGATGCCCCGGGACTGGCCGGTCAGCAGCTTGAACCGCTGGCCGTTGAGCGCCTGCCACACGCCCGGCCGGTTGTAGTAGCGCACCTGTGTGCCGCACATCCCCACCTTGTGCGTTGCGTTCATCCGGGTGACGATGGCCCCGGCCGCTCCGGGATCGACCACCGTGTCGTTGTTGAGGCACCAGCAATAGGCGATTCCGGGGTCGGTGAAGGCAAAGCGCATGCCCACATTGTTGCCGCCCGAAAAGCCCAGATTCTCGCCCGCCAAGATCAGCATTACCTGCTCGTCGCCGGGGCGTGTGGTTTCGAGCTCGCTCGAGTGGACCACCCGCAGGTTGACCGGCTTTTGCAGCGGGGGGCTGGTGAACCGCTTCAGCGGCCCCAGCGGCGGCTGATAGGGTTCCTCGCCCGACGCCCAGGCTGCAAGCCGTTGCTCCGTTCCGTCGGTCGAGCCGTTGTCGACGACAATGATACGGATGCGTTCGTCGTTGCGCAGGAGCGATTCAAGGCATTCGATGGTGTCGGCGTGGCGGTTCCAGTTGACGATGACGACGGCAAGCCGGGCCCGCCGATCCGGCTGGTTTCGCTGCCCGACGAGGCTGATCTGCTGGCGCAGCGGAAGATTGAGGTCGTTCACCGTCAACTGTTCCAGTTTACCAGTGCCAGCTTGTCACCGGCTCTGGCCTTGGCCGAAAGTGCAAGCATGTCAAGCGCACGGACCCAGCGCAACCGGAGCAGGAACCTGAGGCCGCGGTAGCGGTTTCCAAGGCCCGAAACCCGGCGCGAGAAGAGCATCATCGGCGCATGGGCGAGGCCCGACACCGCCGTGGCGAAGGCCCGCGCATCCCATGCAAGCAGCGGCCGCCCGCGTTCCACATGCTGCACGAAGGCCTGGTGCGACAGCCGCACAAATTTCCGGCGCATGTCGTCGAAATCCTTCCGGGCCGGGTGGAAGGCAAGCATCCGCGGCGCATAGCGAGTAGGGATGCCCATTGCGAACGCCCGCTCGCCGAAGGCACGGTCTTCGGGCTTGTCGATACCGTCGAACGGGCCTGCGCGATCGAAAACGGCCCGGGTCATCACCAGGTTGGCGGTGACGGAATAATGTTTCCGTTTGATGTAGTCCTGCTGCCGGAACGAGAAAACGCTTTCGAACGCCTCCACGTCCGTCATCCGCGTCCGGTCGCCGACATCGATCCGCACGTCGCCCCCCACAAGGCCGAGCGGCCGCTTGCCGATCGCCTTCAGCGCCGCCTTCAGCCAGCCCGGTCCGACGCGCACGTCGGCATCGACAAAGGCAAGCAGGTTGCCGCGTGCAGCCCTGACCCCGGTGTTGCGGGCAGGGCCCGGCCCGGGCTGCCGCTCGATGAGGAAGCGGACCCCGGGCCAGGTCGCCTCGAGCAGCCGCATGGGCAGGCGCGAGCCGTTGTCGACGACGATGATCTCGAACCAGCCCTCGTCCAGCTGCTGCGCGGCGACCGACTGCAGGCATTTCACCAGCAGCTCGGGCGTATTGAAGTGCGGAATGATGACCGACACGCGTGGTGGGCCCAGGGTTGCAAGCAGCGCCTCCGGGTTTGCCTCCCAGCGCAGGGCGCGCGCTGCACCGCTGTTCGTCGTCCCGGCGTTCATCGGCCGACCCTCAGCGCCCTGCCCGGGCAAGGGCCGCCGACAGCCCGAGCAGCTGCGCAAGGCCCTGGGTGCGAAAGCGGTAGCGCGGCTCGCGGTCACCCGCGGGCTGTTCGCGGTCGAACAGGTCGATCTCGCCGATGAAATCGTCGAGGGTGCGGGCCACGGGGCCCAGTTCCGAGCCGTCGGTCTCGGCCGACACGTCGTGCACGCCGAACCAGCCGTCCGGGGTGCCCGAGGCACGGGCCGCCGCGATCAGAAGCGGCCACGCCTGCCGCACTTCGGGCCGAAGCAGTTGCGACTGGACCCGCCGCGGAAGCCCGCTGTTCCATTCGGCAAGCACGGCTTCGGTGCCTGCGATCACGTCGATTTCTGCGACCAGGGTGCGCCCCTCGTCCAGCGCCCGGCCGGCAGCGCGGTTGCCCAGCAACCGCACGAGATAGGGCGACCCTCCCGACATGCGCACGATCAGCGCACGGGCGCTTTCGACAAATCGAAGACCCGTTGCATCTTCGGCGCGGGCAAGGATCTCGATCAGGTCTTCGTCGCCCATGGCGCCAACCGACAGGCCGACGATGTTGCGGCGGATGGAGGGCGTGAAGCCGATCAGTTCATCGAGGTTGGAGGCGACGCCAGTCAGCAGCAGCTGGACCCGGGCAGCCCGGTCCGACAGGTTCTTGATCAGTTCGGCGACATCCCGTCGGAACGCGGGGTCCGCCACCCGGTCATATTCGTCGAGCACCAGGATGATGCGCGTGCCCACCACCTTCTGGAACAGGTCCGCAAGCTCGCGCGGGTCGACCGGATCGGTGCCCAGCAGGTCCGCGAAGCTCCGGTTGTGTTCGCGCTCGTCGGCCGTGGGCGAGATGTTGGCGTTGTAAAGCAGCGGGATCTCGCCTGCGAAGGTGCGGAACATGTCGTCGAAGCGCGCCTCGACCCCGCAACTGCCATAAAGAACGAGATAGCGTGCATCGCGCGCGGTTTCCGCAAAGACGTGGACGAGGCTGGTCTTGCCGATTCCGCGCTCGCCATAGAGGACGACATGCGCCCGCTGCTGCTCGATCGCGGCGATCAGGCTTGCAAGCGTGTCGACCCGGCCGGCGAGGCGTTCGCGGCTGGTGACGGGCTGCGAGGCCGACAGCGCATCGGCAAGGGCAAGGCGTGCCCGCGCCGGGCTCAGCGCGTCCATCTCGAGTGCGGCGTCGCCGATGTCGTCGGTTGCCTCGACGGCAAAGCGGGGCAGGCCCGGCAACTGCCGCACCACCCGCTCGCGGTCCGCCTCTGGTTCGGATTCGCCACCGCCATTGCGGCCCCGCCGGAAAATCACTGTATGTCCTCCGCAGCCAACAGCGCCGCAAATGGCCCTGGCCTTCCGTCCTGCCGACTCCACATCCTGCCGATCAACCTCTGCTCCTGTAAGCGTCCGGGCATTCGAACCGGCGGGCCATTGCGGGAACGCATCGGCCCTGGCCATGGTGCAAATGCCATGTGCTTTCCGCAAACCATAGCCCATAACGGGCGAATGTAACAATCTTTCGCCTTGTCCCGTGAAGCCAAGGCTTTGATTTGCGTGGCTTGCATCTGTATGGGACCTTTTGCGTGGCTGGTATTCTGGCGCGGGAGCGAGGCAAGTGACGGTTATCTTGACCGTTAACTGCATTTGTCGAAAGTGTTAATGGCTTCGTCGACGATTGGCGAGTGCCGGATGACAGGGTGGAACGATGGGAGGGTGCGTGTCGCACGGGTCTAGAAGGGCGCTGTTTCAGCCTGCGGTGCAGGTCGGACTTCGTCTCGGCGCCGGCCTCGCATCGGTGGCGATGGTCTGGTCTGTCCCGGCGCAGGCGCAGCCGGTGCGGCAGAAGGCAGCCGTGCCGGCAGCTCCATCCCCCGGGACCCGCTTCGAACCGCCCCCAGGCGCCGTTGTCGACGATCCGAACCGGGTGTTCGGCGACGAGGCGCCCGACTTTGCACCCTTGGCGGTCGTCGGGGCGCTTGGCCTCAGGCCATTTGTGTCGGTCGTCGCCCAGTACGACGACAATGTGGCCCGACAGCCATCCGGCGCGGTGTTGAACCGCCGCTTCCAGTCCAGGGCCGACTGGATTTTCCGGCCGACACTCGGTGTCCGCGCGGAACGGCCTGTCGGGCGCCAGCGCCTGTTTCTGAACGCATCGGTCAGCCGTGCCATCTATGCCACGAATACCGCGCTGAACAACAACCGGGTCAATGCGGGTGGTGGCGCCGGCTTCGTGCTCGGACGGACATGCGGCGGCCAGGTTTCGGCAGGCTACAGCAAGCGCGACCAGCTGATCGGCGGCTTCGAGCAGGCAGGCGACGCAACGGCTGAGTCCAGCTTCTTTTCCGGCACGGTGAACTGCGCCACGGCCACGGGGTTGAACGCAAGCGTCGGCTACAGCAGGGGCCAGCAGTTGAATCGAACGGCCGACCCTTCCATCGACCGCAGCTTCGCGGATACGCGGCGGCAGTCGGCCAGCGGCTCCCTCGGCTATCGCTTGGGGCTGCGTGGCCAGGTCGGCGTTTCGGGAGTGTTGACCCAGAACATCTTCCCCAACCAGTTGGTGCTGGGCGAAGCAGTCCAGAACGATCTGATCGGCATCTCGGTGTTCGGCACCTACCGGATCGGCAACACGCTGTCGGCCAATGCGGGGGCCGGCTGGACCAACGTGTCGTCGCCAATCGCGGGTGCGCAATCCTTTGCGGGCGGCACCTGGAACCTTGGGGCAAGCTATGCGGGCCCGCGCATCGGCGCCAACCTGACTGCGTCCCGCGGGATCACCGGCGGCGGAAACCAGGGCGCGAACTTCGCGATCGCAACGATTTTCAGCGCCAGCACGACCTATCGGCTGAACGACGCCGTGCAGTTTTCGACTGGTTACTTCCGATCCGACAGCACGTTCGAGGGAGTAGCCCTGATCCCCCAGACGATCTTGCTCGAGTCCATGCAGATGGAACGGATCTTCGCCGGGGCTGACTATCGTCTGAACCGCTTGATCAGCTTCGGTTTTGATGTGAACCATCAGAACCGAGCGGTTGTGCCCGCAAACTTCAGCTTCAATTCGACAAGTGCGGCCCTGTCCGCGACGGCGCGGTTCTGATGCACAGCTCCAGGCAATCCCCCAGTTCCGGAGAGACGGCAATGACAATGAGAATTCTGCGCAACCCGATCGCCTCGTCGATGCGACAGTTCATCGGGCTGCTGGCAGCGCTTGCAGGGCTCGGGCTTGCCGCGCAGGCGCTTGCCCAGGCGGCCCCGCCAGCGGCCCCGGCGCAGCCCCAGGCACAGTCCCCGGCGCAGCCCCAGGCACAGTCCCCGGGTTATGTGCTCGGCCCGAACGACGGCCTGTCCGTGATCGTCTATGGCCAGACCGAATTCAATGTCACCACCCGCGTCAAGCCGGACGGATCGATCGTGGTTCCTCTGATCGGGAAGGTGCAGGCCCAGGGCAAGACTGTGCTGACACTGGCCGACGAGATTACCCGCCGACTGGTGGAGGGGAACCTCCTGCGCGACCCGATCGTCAACATCGAGGTGACCGAGTTCGCGAGCAGCTATGTCCGGGTTGCGGGCAAGGTCGGCACGCCCGGGCTGGTGCCGCTGGACCGGTCCAACCGCCTGCTCGACATCCTGCTCCGCTCGGGGTGGGTGCAGGATGTGGGCAGCGAAATGATCTTTGTCCGCCGCGCGACCGGAGGCCAGGAAGTGCAGGTCAGCACCAAGGACCTTGCCCGTGGCACCATCGCCGATGTCGTGCTGCAGCCGGGCGACACCGTGTTCGTGCCGCCGTCGGAGCTGGTCTTCCTGACCGGCGCCGTCGCTGCCCCCGGATCCTATCCGCTGAAGCGCGACATGACAGTTTCCGAAGTTGTCGCCATTGCAGGCGGGGTCGGGCCCACCGGCTCGGCGGGCAAGTTCGGGCTGAAACGCGGGGATGCGAAGGAAATCGACGTGACCGGCAGCGAGAAACTGCAGGCCGGCGATGTTGTCCGCATCCGCGAACGGCTTTTCTGAGGAGGCCCGACCCATGAGCGTTATCCAGTTCCTGAGCATCCTTCTGGCCCGCTGGAAGCTGATTCTTGCAACGATGCTGGCGTGCGCCACGGTCGCCACCGGCGTCGCCATGCTTCTGCCAAAGCGCTATCCGGCAACGGCACGCGTGATGTTCGAGGCAAAGTCCGACCCTGTCACCGGGGAAGTCCTGCTCGGCGGGCGGGGCAGCACCTACATCGGCACCCAGATCGAGGTCATCAAGGACATGCGCGTGGCAGGCGCTGTCGTTGATCGGCTTGGCCTGCAGAATGATCCGGGCCTCAGGGCTGCCTATGAGGCGTCCGGCCGGAGCGCCGAGGACGGCGGGATGCGGGCCTGGCTCGGCCAGCAAATCATCGACAACACCTCGGCCGATCTGGTTCGCGGGTCCAGCCTGATGCAGATCACCTACCAGGCCAACGACCCCGAGCGGGCCAAGGCGATCGTGAACGTGATTCGCGATGCCTATATCCAGGAATCGCTGCGCCTGCGCACCGATCCGGCCGGTCGCACGGGCGCCTGGTATCGGGAGCAGACGGGGCTTGCGCGCGAGGATCTTGCCAAGGCCGAGCGCGCGCTTTCCGAATATATGCTGAAGAACAAGATCACGATGGTCGGCGGCATGGACAGCGAGACAGCCAAGCTCATGTCGCTGCAGGCAGCGCTGCAGCAGGCCCAGGGGATGGACAGCACCAACACGATGTCGTCCGCCCAGCGCCTGACGAACGACCCGGTCGCCGACCAGCTGGCTGTCCAGCTGGCAGCGGTCGAGGACGAACTCGCGCTGTCCGGTTCCCGTCTGGGCACGGCGCACCCGACCTACCAGGCGATTCTCGCCCGCCGCAACACGCTGGCGAGCCAGCTTTCGCAGGCAAGGGCGCGTTCGCAGCAGAGCGTTTCCGCCGTCTCGGGCGCCGTGAAGCAGTCTGTCGGCGAGTTGACCCGGGAGATCGATTCGCAATCGAAGCTCGTGCTCGAGCGCAAGCCGATACTGGACGAGCTGGTCCGCCTGTCGCGCGAAGTGGAAATGAAGCGGTCCCAGTATGAGGCGGCGAACCAGCGGTCGGACGAGCTGAAGCTGGCGGCCGACCAGTCCGAGCCCGGCATCACGGTGATGGGTGACCCGGTTGCATCCAGGACGCCGTCCTACCCCAAGGTCGGGCTGGTGGCCCTGGTGTCGTCGCTGCTGGGGCTGGGACTGGGGCTTGTGATGGCGCTGCTGATGGAGTTCGTGGCCCGCCGGGTCCGTGGGCATCAGGATCTTGCCTATGCCGCAGGCGCGCCCGTGCTCGCCATCGTCGGCGTGAGCCAGCCGTCGACGATCCGGGCGCGCTTGCGCAAACTCTTTGGCCGCCGGTCTCCGCAAGAACCGGCCGGCGACCTGCAGGCGATCTGACATGAGCGAACTGGAAACAACCCCGCTTCGGCTTCCGGCCGATACGGGCCTGCCGGATGCCCTGCTGCGCACCGGTGCGCTGACCGACGAAGAAGCCCGCGCGGTGGCAGCCCACCAGGCGCAGTCGGGCACCAGCTTCGATGAATCCGCCGTTGCGCTTGCACTTGCCACGGACGAGGATGTCCTGATCGCGCGCCAAGCCCTGCAGGGAAGCCTTGCCCTGAGGCTCGCCCCGTCCGCCTCCATTTCGGACGAACTGCTGGTGCAGTCCGATCCGGCGAGCCCCCGGGCCGAGACGCTGCGCCTTCTGCGCACGCAGATCATTGCCCAGCATGTCGGTGCCGGCCGCCGCGCCTTTGCCGTATGCGGTGCAACCGACGGGTCGGGCGCGACTTTCATTGCCGCCAACCTGGCAGCTGCGCTCTCGCAGGTCGGCATCAAGACGTTGCTGGTCGATGCCAATCTGCGCAACCCGCGGATCGATGCGGTGTTCGGGATCGATCCCAACGCGCCCGGGCTTTCGACCTATCTTTCGCTCGAGGTGAACCGGCCCGAACGGGTTGTCTATGCGAACGTCCTGCCGAACCTGTCGGTGGTGCCGGCCGGTCCTCCGGTTGCCCGGCCGCAGGAGCTGTTGTCGGGGGCCCGTTTCCGCAACGGCGTCGACATCCTGCTCAGGCAGCATGATGTCGCGATCTTCGACACGCCGGCAACCAACGAGAACAGCGATGCCCTGACGGTTGCGGCCGTGCTCGGCTATGCGCTGATCGTTGCGCGCAAGAACCACGCCTATGTGAAGGACGTGCAGACACTGGCTTCGCAACTTACAGCATCCCGGGCAACCGTCATCGGTTCCGTGCTAAACGATTTTGCCTGACCGGCCCGAGACAGGAGAGCAGGGGATGACGGTAGCGCTGCCGGTGGAGCGGAATGCATGGCTCGGCCATGCGCTGCGCTATCCGGTTCTGGCGCTTGCCCTTGTCGCCACCATCGTTCCGACAGTCATTGCCATGGCCGTGCAGAGCTGGACCCAGGAATCCGGCGTGCATGGTCCGCTGGTGCTGGCAACGGCCGTCTGGCTGATCTGGCGCAACTGGGGCGAGATCCGTGCCGAGGCCAGCCCCGGCAAGCTGTGGCTTGCAGCACCGGTCGTGATCCTGATGTCGGCAGCCTATGGCTTCGGCCGGGCCTTCAACTTCCTTCTGATCGAGGTGGCCGCGCTTCTCTTTGCGCTGCTGGCGATTGCCTACGCCCATGTGGGGCACCGGGTGATGCTGAAGATGTGGTTCCCGCTGTTCTACCTCCTGTTCCTGATCCCGCTTCCGGGATGGGTGCTCGACAGTATCACCCAACCGATGAAGATCCTGGTTTCAGACATCACGACCTCGCTTCTGTCGGCAGTCGGCTATCCCATCACCCAGGTCGGCGTGACCATCTACATCGCCCAGTATCAGCTGCTGGTGGAGGATGCCTGTGCCGGGCTCAATTCGCTGATCAGCCTGACCGCCGTGGGGCTCTTCTATATCTATCTGATGCACAACGCGTCGTGGCGCTATTCGGCGCTGCTCATGATGCTGCTGCTTCCGATCGCGATTGCGGCCAACGTGGTGCGCGTCATCATCCTTGTCCTCCTTACCTATTATGCCGGAAACGAGGTTGCGCAGGGGTATCTCCACGACTTCGCCGGCATCGTGACCTTCGTGTCGGCGCTGCTCCTGATCTTCGCGATCGACAAGCTGCTCGCGCCAGTCAGGCGCCGCCTGACGCCTGCATCCGAGGTGGCCGATGCTCAGGCGGCGTGAGCTTGTTCTGGGCGTGCCGCTGCTGGCGGCCGCGGCGGGCGCCTATGCGCTCACGCCGCGCAAGCGGCTGAACCTGCTGGGCGACATGAAGCTGGAAAAAGCCGTGCCGCTTTCCATCGGGCCCTGGTCGGTCACCGCCTCGAACGCGGTGGTGCTGCCGGATGCGGCCGAAGGCTCGCTGGCCGCGCGGCTTTATGACCAGACGGTCAGCCGGCTCTACACCTCGAACAGCGAGCTTCCGGTGATGATGGTGATCGCCTATGGCAGCACCCAGTCGGACCAACTGCAGCTGCACCGTCCGGAGGTCTGCTATACTGCGGTCGGGTTCGAGATCACCGATGCAAGGCAGGTGATGGTGCCGATGACGGGTTCGTCGAACCTGCCGGCGCGCGAACTGGTCGCACGGAACAATGATCGGATCGAACCGATCCTCTACTGGACCCGGGTCGGCGATTTCCTTCCGACAAGCGGGAACGAGCAGCGGCTGATGAAGCTCAGGTCCGAAATCAAGGGCTATGTGGCCGACGGGGTGCTTGTGCGCCTGTCCTCGGTGGGGGAGCCGACGCCGGAGCTGTTCGCCAGCCTCGCCCGCTTTGCCCGCGAGATGCTGGCTGCAACCTATGCGCCGGCGCTGCCCGCGCTGGTCGGTCGGCCGCTCGCAGCGCAGATCAAGGGTTCGGTATGAACGGGCATCCGCACGCTGCAGCGCCCCGGCCTTTCCCGGCGCCTGTCCTCCCGTCAGTGTCTGCGTCAGTCTCCGGTCTTGCCGAAAGGGCGCAGAAAATACTGGATGAAGGCGAGGATCGCGACAATGCCGCCGATGGAGACGGCGTGCAGCAACATGCTGCCGTCGTCGATGGCCTTGTTGCCGACCTGGTTGATCGCGGCGCACGCCACGGAGGCTGCGAAATAGGGCCACATCTGGTCCCGCTCCGGACCGACCGATCTTTGCAGGAACAGCACGATCAATCCGGCAAAGATCGCAACCGTGACCCAGTCATAGACTGTTTCCATCCCGAGGCTCTTTCCCAACCACAACTGGGTAACGCGCTGCTCAGACGCCCGACCCCGCGCAGCATTGCCCTGCCGCGCTACTTCGCGCAAGGGCGGTGGCGCGCAAAGGCCTCGATTTCCGCCACATCGGCTGGCGGCCGATTGTGCCATGCTTGCGCCGCCGGGGCCAGGCCGTGAACGAGATCCAGCCGCCGACTGGCGCCCGCGCCCGGGAACTTGCCCAGCAGCTCGCGCCGCGATCGGCTGTGCCGATCGAGCTCGTGATCTTTGCCGTCCGCGTGTTCGAATTCCTGACCGTCATTCTGGCCGGGGTGGTCGCGCTCAGCTTCTGGTCCGAGCGGATCCTTGCCAGCCAGACCCCGGTCTATGGCCGCACCGTGCTGATGGGTGCGCTGATCTGTGCCCTCGTGGCGGAAATCATGGGCACCTACGATGTCGACTGCCACTTCTCGATGCGCAAGGCTTGGGAGCGGGTGCTCGGCTCGTGGATGGTGACGGGCCTGTTCCTGATCACCATCGCGTTCCTGATGAAGGTGTCCGAGGATTTTTCGCGCGGATGGGCCATTACCTGGTTCGTGACCGCGGCCGTGATGCTGGCCGGCACCCGGGCTGCGATGACTCTGTGGATCCGCCGGCTGAAGGGGCAGGGGGTCTTCAACAGCCGGGTCGCGATCTATGGTGCGTCGGCGCAGGGCCAGAAGCTGGCGCAGTATATCCGCGGCAACGGCAAACTGACGATCAGCCTGGTGGGCTTCTTCGACGACCGCCGGGACGGCCGCGTGCCGATCCTGGTGGACGATCTTGCCGTCTTCGGCACGTCCGACGACTTGGTCGCGATGATTCGCGACGACCTGATCGACCAGGTGATCGTGGCGCTGCCCTGGTCTGCCGAGGTCCGGATCCAGCAGGTGGTGCAGAAGCTGGCGCTGAATCCTGTTCGCATCCGGCTGGCGCCGGACCTTGCGAATTTCGCCTTTTCCCACCGGCCGCTGGTGCTGCTGGGCGACATGCCGGTGATCACCCTGTTCGAGCGGCCGATCTCGGGCACCGACGCGATCGTCAAGCGGATTGAGGACTTGCTGCTGACGGCCGCAATCCTGTTCTTCCTGTGGCCGCTGATGCTGCTGACGGCGCTGGCCGTGAAGCTGGATAGCCCCGGCCCTGTGTTCTTCCGCCAGCCGCGCGAGGGCTTCAACACCCAGCGCTTCGATGTGCTGAAGTTCCGCTCGATGACCCATGAAAGCTGCGAGACCGACGGGATCCACCAGGCAACCCGCAACGACAAGCGCGTCACCCGGGTCGGCCGGATCATCCGGGCAACCTCGATCGACGAACTTCCCCAGCTTCTGAACGTGTTGAAGGGCCATATGAGCCTGGTTGGCCCACGCCCGCATGCGCCCTCGACCCGGGCGGCGGGCCGCCCGTTCCACGAAGTGGTGCAGACTTATGCCGCCCGCCACAAGGTGAAGCCCGGCATCACCGGTTGGGCGCAGGTGTGCGGCTGGCGCGGCGAGACGGACACCGAGGAAAAGCTGGTGAAACGGCTCGAGCACGATCTCTACTACATCGAGAACTGGTCGGTTCCGTTCGATCTCTACATCCTTGTCCGCACGGTGTTCGCGGTGCTGTTCCCCAAGAATGCGTTTTAGGCCAAGGGCAGCCAGCGTCAGCGCGCAGCGCTGATCACCGGACTCGCCGCAGGCTCGGCCGGCGGGGCGGGGGCAACGGCCCCCGAACCCGTCCGACGACGCGGCTTTGCCGGGTCCCTTCTTGCTGCCTTGCTGCTACGTCCAGCCGGACCCGCGGGC
>BBPD01004027.1_pt3 | contig 25632 bp, 34 predicted proteins | sample 1344911 | NCBI WGS metagenome assembly BBPD01 (sample SAMD00019088, study PRJDB2971) | groundwater metagenome | biome: freshwater biome; feature: mineral spring; material: ground water | place: USA: CA, Sonoma | collected 2011-09 | depth surface m
GAGCGAAAACGGGTCAAATGATCAACCTGTTTGCAGGTTGGTGGGAGACACCGAGCGGTCATGCGTTCAAATCGCATCGGGCCCATAGGTTCACCGATAAAATATATCAAAACCTTTGCTCCGGTAGTGTAGTCCGGCCAATCATTCCGGCCTTTCGAGCAACCTTTTTGCAAGCAAAAAGCTTGACCAAAAAGGGCGAAGAAAGCCGAAGACTCGGGTTCAAATCCCGACCGGAGCATGATGAACTCCATAAACTTAAAATCACCATAGTTACACTTATTTAATCTATGCCGCGCCGTAAAGACCATTTTTACCATAAAGCGAGAAGAGATGGATATCGATCCAGGGCTTCGTACAAACTCCAGCAGATCAATGATAAGTTCAAGCTAATCAAGAGGGGCGCTACAGTGGTCGATCTTGGTGCCGCTCCAGGGGGATGGCTCCAGGTTGCAAAGGAGGTATCTGGCGGTTTTGTCCTGGGCATCGATATCCAAAAAATCGCCCCCCTCGAAGGAGTGGAAACTCTCGGGGGAGACGTGACCAACCCTGCCATGATTGAAAAAATCAAGGGGATTATCGAGAAGACAGGCGGCGCAGATGTGGTCATCTCTGATATGGCGCCAAACCTCTCAGGCAACTGGAGTCTGGACCATGCACGCTCTATCGACTTATCCAATTCTGCGTTGAATATTGCCGTAGAGATACTCAAACCTGGTGGAAATTTTGTGGTGAAGGTATTTCAAGGCGACATGTTCTCGGACTTCTTTAATGATGTCAGGAAATATTTCGGCTTTGTAAAACCATATACCCCGCTGGCATCCAGGAAGGAGAGTGCTGAGATATATATCATCTGCAAAGGATTCTTTCGATCTCCTCCAGCGGGGCATTCGTCTTGAATGACGTGCCTGAAAAATGAGTCCTCGATGCCTTAAAACCAGCATCGCATAATGCAGATATCGTCGACCCTATCGGCGGTGGATTGATTTTCAGTTTTTTGCACATCACGTGTTGGTCATAAAAAGTGGGAATCTCCTGTTCTTCAGCGCACAATCGCACGAGTTTTATCGCTGTTTGTCGTGTGCCCAATTTCCTATGCTCAAGTTCACGTAGAACCATGTCACAAAATTTTTTGTCGTGTAAGTTCCCCAGCCAGAGAGGGCCTGCCAGTGGTATGTGCTCAGCGCAAGAAGGACACTTTTCTGGCATGGAAACCGTTAAGCCATACTTCCAACTTCTAAAGCCGCAGCCAAAACAATGGCATATAAAACCCACTTGCTTCATCATTTCATTTGACTTTGCGGCGCCCTTTTCCACAGCCAAATAAACTCTAACATAGTGCTCCATGGCATAGGATAATAAAGGCGACATCGATTTGTCATATCTCGCCAGATTTCTGGCAATTGCACTCAGAAGGATGCGTACGCCCATCTCTGGATGATATTCCGTCTTGAGGGGGATGGCACCATATTTTCGGATGCCTGATGCCTTGTGGGCGCCACACAAAGGTGCCGTGTCCGTAGCAGTTATGCAGAGCATTTTTTTCACCGAACGGCAGGCAGAATCTAAAAATGGTATCGGAGTGCCAAACGGGTCTACGTCTACTATATCAAAATGAGACTCAGATAGAAGTACGTTCGCATTTTTATTCTGCGCCATGGCATTCAACTGATTCTGTTCGATATTTCTCTTGATCAATTCATATGCCCTGGGGTTCCAGTCGTTTATTACTACTTTTTTAAAACCGACTTCATTCGCCATCCTCGTGCCCATAATACCCGTAGCTCCGAGCACGTCTATATATGTATCCTGCTTTCTGGCAAATGCCCCAACACATGCAACGCTGATATCCCTGTTCAATTCCATCTTTGGATTGTAGAATACTGATGCGCTGGATGGAGGATAGTTCACCTCTTTATCCAATATAGGGACCATGATTTTTGTGCTGCCTTCCTGAATTATCTCGGTTTGCATGGACTCAAATCATCATTGTGTTTGGTAAATCCTTAAAGTGTGCATCTCCAGTTATAAGCTTGCCTCTCTTGACCGATGCCGTTGCGTATATCAAGGCATCGATAGTATGCAATTTATACTCAATCTTCATATCTGCAGCCTTTAACGCAATCTCCTTGTCGATCGGTGTGATGACACTTCTATTTTCCATAAAATTAACCCTCTTACTAGGATCTCTTCCCTCCCTTAGATACTTCGCCTTGAACTCAGTAAGACAGACAGAAGGCGTATAAATTATCTCCACATCGTCGATGACTTTCTTTACTTTCATTCCACATTCAGTGCCGGCAAAGTACTCTATCCATGCAAAGGAGTCAAAGACCTTCATGCTCCTCCTCATCTCTAAGTCCTTCGGTGGTGAGCCAGGGGTCGATGCCGAACATGCTTTTTTTCGTCCTGAACAGGTTCTTTTCGAGAATCTTGTTGATGGTTTCGGATATCTTTCTTCTTCCGAATCTCTCAACCAATATCTCGTGTATTTCATCCTTTAGAATCACAGTAGTTTTCACCATAAAACATACACCGTAGATGTATTAGGAAGGGGTGATATTTAAACTTATGTTTTTAGTTTTTCGGTAATCTCGTAGACGATCCTGTCCCTATTCTCCTTGGTTATCTCCCTCACCTCAAACTCGGACCTAATGCGCTCCGCAAGGGAATGTCTTGACCGCTGATGCAATGTAACCAGCATGGGTTTGTTTGAGTTCAGCGCCATCTCCACAGCTCTGACAAATCTCTCGGACTTCAATTCCATCGGTCCTATCTCATCGATGACAATCCGCTCTGCGTCTATTGAGCATTCGATGGCCTTTGCGCCGATGTTGTCTAAATCTGCCAGGTTGACATGATATTTTCCAATCCTTGGACCTGCTCCATGAACATGTGCAAGCGTGCCAACCATGCCAGTCATCAAATCCATAATCTGAAATCCAATTCTATCGCCGTCTCTGATTTCTGAAGTGCTCATTCCTCCGACTCTGCAGCCCAGAGAATCTATGACTCTCCTACATATCGTGGTCTTTCCAATTCTTGGCGGACCTGTTATGGCAATTCTGTTCATCACTATTGTTTCATCATTCAAAAGGGATAAATCTTGTAAGCAATGGCGTATGGTGCCTAGAACCTAAGGAATTGCCTTACCCTGTCCCACAATTCAACCTTGTATTCTTTTCCAATCAAGCGGGCGGCCAGTTTCTTGAATTCGACGGCAGCAGGGGAATATGGAGCGTTCAACACGACAGGATTCATATCAGATATGCTCCTTCTGACATCAACATCTTCAGGGATGACAGCGACCACGGGTGCATCGCAAACAGAATCAACTTCAGCAATAGATGGTTCATATCCTCTGCCCATCACCCTGTTTAATATGATTCCTTTGACAGGGATGCCATTTTTCTCTGCCATTTTTATCATTTTTAGCGTGTTGTTCAACAATCAACTTAGCCCGTTTTTCCGCTCTTTTGCCCATCATCCTTTATGACATTGTCGTTTTAAGGCATTAAACGTTTTTATGGAATCACGTTTACATATCTGGTGAAATGGTCATCAAAACTGGCAATCGTATCAATCTTCTTGCTCAACATGAGCGCGACAGAAGTCGCATCGGTCATGCTAAACTTTCGTCTATCGTCTTCTCTGAGGATTTTCAGCCCTTCGCTAAAAAGGGCAGGCCCTATGAAAATGACATCTATGTCTGGAGCTGCCAAGATCCCCAGGATTTTTTCATGCACTCTTTTTGTCTCTATCTCCCTTCTAAGCAAAGTAGCTAACTCATCCAACACGTAATCGCTTGTGACCGGTCTGCCGTATCTCCCGCTCTTGATGTTATCCTCTTCATCCAATGCATTTTGGTGCATGTCATCGGTCTCTACGATATGGGCAAACCAAAAGGTGGTATCGATGAAAATCATGCCGATCTACCGTAGAGTTCTTCATCAACTTTCGTTGACTTGACCTTACCCATGCCTTTAACCGGAGTTACTATGTCCCAGACGCTCTTTTTCGATAACATCATCTCCTCGAACTCAGGAAAGTTGGCGATCATGTATTTCACCGACTTAGAGATCAGCTCATATAGCGGGATGTTCACTCCCTCAGACTTTAGATGAGCATGGATCTTTTTTATTTCACTCAGCTCAGCCGACTTCATTTTAACGCTTTTCAATTCTTGCATTTTACCACTGGTAGAATTCTCTACTTGTAGAATATTAAAACTTTCGGTACTGCCCAACGATCAACTTAACCCTTCCATTTGCTCTTTTAGTCATCTTTCACCCAAACCATTTTTTTCTCTCCCTGTCTTTTATGACTATAGAGTGGTTAAAGTTTTTATAACTCTAATTCTTCCCTAGGTGTTAAAGCTTCAATGACATTAGAAGCTCTTTCCTTCTGCTCCTCATCCAAGGTTATTAGTTTAGATTTGAACATGCAGCTAACCGCCACATAGATGGCATCACAGCCTCTTAGCTTGTTTTCAGCAGCAAATTTACATGATAGATTAGAGAGCTCAGCGTCGATGGGAATGAATATGAAGTTGGGTACTTCTCTCAATTCGGTAACAAATTTCAGAGATATTTTGGGGTTATTGGTACCTCTGGACACGGCAGATGCAACTTCTGGTAAAACAATCTCAGGAACGACGACCATTCTTTCGTCCATCCTGATCTTTTCCATCAATCTCTTACTAAATTCGTGGAATTTCTCCCCTTCGATAAATGAATTCACCATCACACTTGCATCGATGCAATACATCCTATCTCCTTGATTCGGAAATTAGTTTCCAACTCGGCTTTTTACTCGTCCAACCTTTACTAATGCTTTTTCCAAGTTTCTCAAGCTCCTTCCAGGCTTTTTCATCTTTTTTTTCTGTTTTGACGCCCAATGTCCTCCGCATAACCAAGACCTCTGCCTCTAGGGATTCAACTTTCGTTTTTAATCCTTGTATCTCCTCTATCTCAACCTTCATTTTTCCACCTTCCTATGTTCTAAGTGTGTTTTATTACTTAAATTGTTGAGTTAAGGACAAACTTGTCCATCTCTCTGAGACTTGGGTATTTCTCGGGATTCAGGATTGTTGTGATTTGTTCTGTAGAGGTGGCTCCATAAGAAAGTGAACTTAACACCAAGAATAATGCTAATCCAACGGCCAACTTAGTCCTTCTTTTGTCCATTCTTCTAGAGCTCAATTTTGTAAGCCCCCCAAGCTACTCAAAGACCAGGTCTAGAAATTCAACTTTTCCGAGATGTTTTTGGTCGTTCGAATATACCTCGCTAACGTCATGGGCTCTCATCACTGAGATATTCACTCCATCATTGAAATCGACACGATAGCTGTTCATGTAATAGCAGCCTTGGATCAAATTTTTCTCATCAATTCCCTTGACTCCCAACGTTTTATAAGAGAAGATTCTTTCTAGGGTTTCTTTTATCTTGTTTTGCTCACCCATCGCCTCTAATACCCATGCGACTTCTTGCAAGACCACCATCGATGTTATCGCCTGCTCGCCGTCCTCTATCCTCTGGAGTATTTTCTTTGCAACTCCGCCAAATTTTTTGTGAGCAGTAATGTGATAGATGAAGACGTTGGTGTCAACAAACCTCATTCGTGCTCCCTCAATAGCTTAGACCTGATGTGGCTCCTAGCGAATTGTTTCGGATGATCTATGACTCCTTTCACGCTTCCTTCCAGTGCCTTTGTGGGATTTTCATATTCCTTGACTGAAACCAGAACGAGCCTGTCGTCTTCATCCACAAATATCACTTCTTTACCGATCGTCAGCCCAAATTTATCTCTGATAGAAGACGGGATCGTCACCCTCCAGTCCGCTCTGATCTTTGTGGTTGCCATAGTCATCACCGACAATTAATAGTAAGAGCGGCATTATTTAAAGTTATCGACAAAATTCATGATGGTGCTATCTATTTTCAGCGTTAGCCATTTCTTGCTTTTTGAAACGTGTAAATTGTAAGTTATTGTGTAAGGCACCATTTCACCATATTTTATCACTCTTTTTTCCTAAACTTCTGATGGGTTGCTTATGTGAAAATACAGAGAAAAATATTTAAACAGGTGTTTACAAAAGTAAACGTGTGTGTAAAAAACTAAACATACTTGAAATATTCATTGAAGATCCAGGTCAATGGTTCCATCTTAGAGAAATTGCAAGGTTATTGGACATATCTCCTAGGACTGCAAAGAAATATTTAACTGAATTGGTGGCAGAGAAGTTCTTATTGGAAAAAAAGGAAAGAGGCTATCTACTATATCGGGGGGACCAAGAGTCAGAAAAATTCAGGGATTATAAGATATCTCACATGATCCAACGCCTCAAAGATACGGGATTCATTTCTTTTTTAGAAGAGGAATTTCTATATCCGACGATAATCCTCTTTGGTTCTGCTGCCAGGGGAAAAGACATGAAAAAAAGCGATGTTGACATCTTCGTGCTAACGGAAAAGAAAAAAGAAGTGGATGTTTCTGATTTTGAAAAAAAAATGAATAGAAGCATACAGCAATTGGTCATGGATAAAGAGGGGTTTGAAAGAGTAAAAAAGCAAAGCCCAGAATTGGTGAACAACATATTGAATGGCATCGTAATTTCAGGTCAGTTAGAGGTGTTTAGGTGAGTTGGCAGGATTGTTTGGAGTCCGGTGATGCCAGACACTCATTTGTGGACAAGCAAAGAGCGAAATCACTACAAGGCATGGCAGACGCCAGGATCAAATTTATCGAGAATATCCGATTGACAGAAGAAAATTCTGCAATTTTAGTAAGTGAAGCATATCAGGCACTACTAGAGGTCGTTCAGGCCATCATAACATCAGAGGGATTCAAGGTATATTCCCATAAATGCGTGACATATTTCCTCGAGGATTATATGGGTATGGAAACGCTTTCTGAAAAATTTGATAAATTCAGGAAGATAAGAAACAAGATCAATTATTATGGAAAGACGCTTGATGTAAAAACAGGAAAGGAATTTATAGCTGAGATCTTTTCACTCATCAATCAGTTACGAACAAGATATAATAGTATGAATCTATCTCAACGATCAACTTAGCTCGTCTTGCTCATCATCTTACCATGACCTTATCGTTTTTAGGCTTTAAACGTTTTCTGATTGGTTTATTCCAATTTTTCATATCTTTCAATTTCTCTGATAGTCTCCCTAACAAGATCATGGGTGATAAACAGAGAGCTTCCCGTTTCCAATTCTGTTACCTTTTTCTCAACTTCTTCCTTCGTTAAAATTCCCTCTCTGAACGCTCTCAAAAGGATACCTACTGAACCATGGGGCTCTAAATTAAATCGGTCGGCTACAAGTCTGGCATCTAAATCATCGGTGAAAAACAGTTTTATTCCACTATGCTCAGCCAAGGCAATAGCTGTCGCTTCTCCCAAATCTATACCATACTTTCTGACTAACATGGCTGCCCTGTTCTTTTCTTTTTTCGTAAGCCTTTGAGTTTTTACTTTGAAGAGTATTCCCATATTCTTAACTTCACTTTCCACTTCCAGAGGTATGACCACATCGAAAAGCTTTAGGACATCTAAACAGTCGATCTCATTCAAATGGATGATTGGACCAGTATCAGAAACCGCCTTAGTCCTTGCCATACAAACCCCATCTAATATCCTCTTCGATAGCCTCTTCCAGGATCTCCAATTTCCTCTTTTCAATTAACTTGCGAACGGCATCTCTTATGGCTTCACTTCTATTGGAATACCAGCCGTCCTTGACCAGTTCATCCAATTCTATGATCAACTTATGCGTTAGTTTGGCGGGAATTGCTTCCATGATTATCTCCTCATAGTTTATACTATAGTATACAATATTTAAACTTTTTATCTCTCTAATCCTTTTTCACATCATCCTTCCACAAACATCATTGGATAGTTTCGCTCTTCATCGTATTCTATTCGTCCAGCGATTAAACGTTATCAGGACATCTTGAAAACCTTCATCCTTCCTATAAATTTCTCTGCTGTCTCTATAATGTCCTTCGCGATCTCTGCAGAGTATTCATATCTATAATCCGCTCCTTCTCTGGCTTCCATTCTAGCATGTCTCCGCCATGACATTGGTCATTTTCAGGTTTATCAATACTGAAACCCGCTTGACCTCAATATTCTTCTATCGTTCGTTATCACCAGCGCCTCTACACCACTCAGCCTCTCCACCAGTTCCATGCCCTTTTCCACTCCAAGCAAAAATATGGTGGTGGACAGCGCATCAGCATCCATCGCATTTTCAGCAATCACGGTTGCGCTCATCATTTCTTGGGCAACGCACCCTGTCCTGGCGTTCACGATATGGAATCTCTCATAGTTTCCGCTGGTCGCAATTGCTTTATCGCAAAGCTCGATGACGGTGACGCGCTCCTTCCTGTTGTCTGGGTCTCGTAAGGCAATTCTCCATGGCACTTCTGCGGTCCTGCCGCCGATGGTCCTGATGTCGCCGCCCGCATTTATCAGGGCGCGTTCTATACCGTTCTGCCTTAAAACCTCGATCGCCCTATCCACGGCGTATCCTTTCGCAATTCCTCCCAACGTTATGCCCATACCTGCCTTTTTGAACCCGATGTTACCATTCCCGATGAGAAGGTTCTCGTAATTGGCCAGTTCCAACGTGCTTCTGGTAAATCGAATACCTGTCATGATGGGCAAAACAGTGATGGCAAATGCGCCGCCACTCAGCCTGGAGTAATGATTCGCCCTCTCGATGACCCGTATGGTGTCAGCGCTCGCACCCTCATAAAACCCACTTTCGTTAAGGCTTCTAACCTCGCTGTTTGCCCTGTAGACGCTCATCAGGTCATCGATTTTATACATTTCGTTGAAGGCAAGGGCCATCGCCTCTTTCGCCACATCCACATCATGATGTATTATGCTTGCCGCCACAGATGTACCCATTATGTTGCGCGTGCCCTCTATTACGTGCGGCGATTCCTCGCCAATTCCATACAGTCGGAGCTTGCTGCCCATTAAAAACGTCATTGCAATGGCAACACCTCCCTTTATAAACTGCCTTCTACTAATCGATTTCATAGCTATTATACCCTCGATTTGATACATTTCTGGGGACATTTCTCAACACATATGCCGCAATCAGTGCATAACTCTGAATCGATTACGGCCAGATTGTCTTTAATCGTTATTGCCTTGAAAGGACATACCTTTACGCAAATGCCACATCCGATACAACCCACTTCACAAATACTCCTTACGTACTCCCCCTTGTCGCGCGACGAACACAGTACATGAGTTTGTTTATCCCTGCTAATCACCGTCAAAATGTCTTTTGGGCACACGTCGACGCACAAATCACATCCAACACACACTTGTTCATCTATCATGGGCAGGCCATCCTCGCCGATTGTAATCGCATCGACAGGGCACACATTTGCACAGTCACCGTATCCTAAACAATTATATGCACAGGCTTTTCCGCCCCCTTTTATTAACGCAGCGGCCCTGCAGCTCTTCACACCATCATACTGAAATTTATCGTCAGACCTTATGCCGCCAGCGCATTGAAGAAGTGCAACCCTTCTCCCCATTTCCCCTATGGATACTCCAAGGATGTTTCCCATTTTCTCTGCCACCTCTTCCCCACCAGGGGTGCAGAGACCAACCGCGGCCTTTCCACTGACCGCTTGCTCTGCATAATCATAACATGATGGGAATCCACAGGCGCCGCAGTTTATACCTGGCAGGACCTCCAATACTTTTTCCACCCGTGGGTCCGTCATAACCGCGAATTTCTTAGCAGCCCATACTAAAACAGCACTACATATAATCCCCAACACACTCAATGCGATTATCGCGTTTATTATCAATCCGCTCATCATAATAGACCCCCGAAAAAGCTCACGAATATGATGGACAGTATCCCGACGGTGATAAACGCGAGGGGCACGCCTTCTAAAGATTTAGGAACATCGGATAGCTCCAGCCTCTCCCGTATTCCCGACATAATCAGTAGTACCATGCCAAATCCAACACCGGAACTGGTGCCGAACACGATACCTTCAACGAAGGAATACCCTCCTCTGATGTTTAGCAGTACAGCCCCCAATACTGCGCAGTTGGTCGTTATTAAGGGTAGATATATCCCCAACGACCGGTACAATGGTGGACTGTGTTTCCTGATGATGAGTTCAATCAACTGAACCAATGTGGCGATTATCAGGATGAAGGATATCGTTTGTAGGAATCTGATGTTCAATGGAGTCAACATATAGGTATAAATGAGCCATGTAGCCGCTGTGGCAAGCGTCATGACGAAGATGACCGCGAGCGACATTCCCACAGCGCTTTTGGTATCCTTGCTCACCCCAAAAAGAGGGCACAATCCAAGGAATTTGGTCAAAACAAAATTGTTAATAAAAATTGCACCCAGTATTATAGCGAGTATGTTCTCCATTTTTAATCACCTGTCTTTTAATAGATTGATCAACCAGAGGAGCAAACCAATCACGAAGAATGCCCCTGGTGCGAGTATCATGAGCACGGCAGGCTCAATATTGACCTGCAGGAGGGTGTGTCCCATAAAAAATATCTCCCCCGTGCCGAACAACTCTCTGATGCCTCCAATTAACGTCAGTGCAAGCGTGAATCCCACGCCCATCCCCAAACCATCTATCGTGGACAGCGCTGGCGGGTTCCTCGATGCAAATACCTCTGCCCTGCCGAGGACTATACAATTCACCACGATCAGTGGGAGATATATGCCCAGTGCTCTGTGCAGTGGCGGCAGAAATGCCGACATCGTCATATCCACAATGGTGACGAAGGTGGCGATGACCACGATGAACGACGGAAGCCTCACTACAACAGGAATTTGCCTTCGCAATAGGGAGATGATGAGGTTGGACGCCGTCAGCACGAAAATAACGGCGGCACCCATACCAAGCGCAAGCTCTATGGAGGTGGACACTGCCAATGACGGGCACAAGCCAAGCAATAAACAAAGAACTGGATTGTCTTTTAGTATGCCCTTTTTGAATTCGTGCGCGTAGCTTTTTTCGCTCATGTCATCGCCTCTCGATTTCCATTATTTTTTCCCTTATGGCATCTACAACCGCCTGAGAGGATATGGTGGCGCCCGTAATGGCATCGATCTCGCCATATGGCGATAAGTGCAATTCTTCTGCAGATATGCCGGCGAATTGATTCAGAAACTGAGGCGCTGTTATTCTATCTCCAAGCCCTGGATTTTCAGTCTGTTTTATAATCGTCGTAGCAACGACCCGGTAGTTCAAATCAATCACTCCAGCGACTTTTATAGGACCAGAATATCCCTCCCTACTCGAAACAAAGGCATATCCAATCAGCATTCCTCCATCGTCGTATGCCTTAAAATAAATTATTTCATTGTCCATATCGAGCACAGGTCTAAACTGGACAGCTCCCGGCATAAGCTCTGAGAATATTATCTCAAGTTCGTTATTGACTGCAATATGCATTTCCGTTATTTCGTGGGTTATGCCTAATGCGCCTGCAGCTATCATTGTGATGAGGGTCAATCTCACTATCGTTCCCATTGCTTCCCTCATGGTTTATCCTCCCGAAGTGGCTTTGGCCTTGTAAATCTATCTATCAATGGCGTAACAGAGTTCATCAATAATATTGAGTAACCCACACCTTCAGCGTAACTGCCATATAACCCGTATATCACCGTCAATATCCCACATCCGATCCCGAAAACAAACCTGCCTTTTTTAGTTACAGGGGTCGTCACAGGGTCGGTGGCCATGAAGAATACGCCAAGTATGAAGATGCCGATGAAGATGCGGGAAATATCTATGGTGAATAGTGCCATCAGCGATACAGTGGTTATCAGATAGGCTGCGGAGATTTGCCACTTAATGTATCCCCTGTTCAACAAAAATAAAAATACCGCACAGACCAACAACACAACTGGCGGTATATCCGCCAGTCTTGCGACATCCATTGCCATGTGCATGGGCCATGCCATGGTCAAAAATGCCCATCCTACCAGCGCAGGATTGAATATATTGGAGCCGTAACCCCCGAAGGCGTGTTTTGCAATTGCCACGGCGACGAATGCTCCGACGATGGGGACCCACAACGGCACATTCGATGGGAGAAGCAGTGCTAACAGCAATCCAGTGACCACGGCGCTGCCATCTGTAATGGTCACCTTTTTCAAACGCATTTTTTGAATAATGCCCTCTGTACAAACCGCCGCCAATACGCTTGTCGAGATGATGGTCAGTGCCTGGAGCCCGAAAAAGTGCACCGACGCTGCTACTGCAGGAAGCAACGCAATAATCACGTCCCACACCATTTTTTTGGCTGATGCACCTTCTTTGATGTGTGGCGGTGCGGATACGACCACGCTCACTTAATCCACCCCTTTGCGTATTTTATCAGTTGCACTATTGGTATCTTGGACGGGCATACATATGCACACTTGCCGCATTCCACACAGGCAGATATATTGTAATTCTCGCACATATCAAACCTGGCATCACCCGCAAACGCTACCAGCATGTTCGGCAGTAAATTCACCGGGCATACGTCGATACATTTGGCGCAATTGATGCATGGTCCTGGCTCTACTGTTGAAACGTCCCCTTCATACTGGACGAATACCCCATATGTCCCCTTGACGATTGGCACCTCATCCGTATACTGGGCCATTCCTGTCATCGGCCCGTTGATGATGATCTTTTTTGGCTCACCACTATAGCCCCCACAATGCCTGATTACATCTCTCACTGGAGTTCCAATCTTCACCAATACGTTTTGTGATTTTTTTGTCCCCAAAACGGTAATGACCGTCTCGATCATGGGCTTGCCTGTGCACACCGCATCATACACCACCTTCGCAGTTCCAACGGTAACGGTCATCGTGCTGGCGTTGGATATCTGCTGTCCATGCGACAGTTCCTTTCTGACGACGGCTTTGGCAAAAAGCCCCTCCATGCCCTGCACATACGTGGTTTTTAACGAAACCGTTCCTATGTTTGAGTCGTCAACCACTGCCCTGTTCATGCGATTGATTACATCAGAATCCCTAATGTCAATTCCGATAAGACCACGCGATGCTCCAGTAGCTTTCATCAATATTTTTAATCCTTCTATTATTTCGTCAGGAAAATCCAGCATGAGTGCATGGTTCATCGCCACGTATGGGGGTTCATCCATGCCGTTCAAGATGACCACATCTGACAGGTTCAACTTGGTGTGAACAGGGATGCCAGACTCAACGATTCCTGCCTCTTTTATGATTTCTATAATCTGTTCCCTTCCCTGCCGAGAATAATCCTTTGCTTTGAATTCAATAGAGGAGTCCTTCCCATTCGGCTCGATAATTATAGTCGGGGTGTTTTCATAAAAAGGGTGAGGATGCTTGGAAATTTCAATAACCTTCCCAGAGACGCTGGAGTGGACCGGTGAAATGCCCGATTCGCTTTCGCCAATCTTTTGACCAACTTTCACCACGTCGCCAACAATTACCAGAGATCTGTTTTCCACACCAACATGTTGCTGCAACGGGATCGTCACTTTTTCAGGTATTTTTGCAATGGATGTAATCTGCTTCATGTATCAAGCCCCACATAGAACAGAATTTATTGTTATATATTCAGCTAAGTTATATACTTAACGATTAATCATTTGTAGTGTTAACTTTAGGGATATCTTGATTTCGCAACCCGAAGTCGTCAAAATCCTCGTCAAAGCTGGCTATCTCCAAGGCTTCTCTTACCTTTTTTGGCACTCAAAATTCTCTCGCAAACCACCAGATCATTGACCGTGTTCACATTGACCGCCAGCTCCCTTTGTGCAAGCACAAGCCGATGTTCGTCCTGTTCCTCTCTTATCAGGCGCCCATCCAGGATGTTCACACCTACTGGCACGGTCAATTCACCATTGTTATTTAACACGATGTCTGGGCGTACACCGACCTCTCTACAAACCCTAAGAGGGACGTAGACGGAGAGCGCTGGCTTGGTTATCTTTGAGTATATCTCGATAACTTCATCGATTAGCTTGGCGCTCAGAAGGGGCAGGTCAGCCATTACGATGAGGAATGGAGATTTTAATTCAAGGGACTCGGTCGCCTCCACTAAGTCAGATACATATCCGACGCCACCTGCTTCAATCACACGAAACTTATCTTTCAGGCACCTTCTTGTTTCCGGCGTATACGGCGAGGTTACGACAAAAATTTCATCGACTTTATCGCTTTGCCGAAGCGCATCCAAGACGTACGATATCATTGGATTTCCGCACAGACTTATCAGTGGTTTTTCTCCTTCACCCAGCCTATTTCCAGGTCCGCCAGCCATTACAAGGGCATCCATGTCATCACTCCGATTGCAATCAGTCCTGCTATGCGCCCCACTTCATTGGTTGCTCCGAGAACGTCGCCATTTACTCCTCCGAAGTTGCGGCTGGCGATATGCACTATCACGAGCGCAGACAATAGCGCAGATAATAGAGCGATAATGCCAAACACATCAAACGCAAGCCAGCATATAGCACAAGAAAAAACCAGCCCAATCAAGAAATCACGATGTCTGACATTGTCGATGAATATCGACCCCAGTCCCTTGTGTATGCTCTTTCCGAACATCGCTGCCGTGAGCATGGATTGTTTGGCGCTAATTTCTGCTATCAGGATAGCGAATAACAGGTTCTGCTCTATTGCAGCTATGGCTGAAAACAGAATCAGCAACGACATTACGCAAAAAACAGTGCCGCCAACCCCGGTGGTCGTATCATGCATAATCCTAATTCTTTCTTCCGGGGTGCCGTGCGCAGTAATGGCATCTCCAAAATCCATCAGCCCATCCATATGGTTTAATCCCGTAATGCAGTACAGGGCAAGGATGAGTAATGCCAAGGATAGGTACGGCGGCAGGTGTTGAAGCGCAAGCCCTATGCTGCCGATTATCAGGCCAATGAGGGCGCCTATGAAGGGGAGCAGGTATGTGCGTTTGCCAAGCTTCTGCAGACCGTCCATATCGATTCCAACCGGAATAGTCGTTAGAAAACCCATGCCTGCTTTGATAGCATGAAGAAGGTCATTCATCTTTATCCTCCTTGGCCCTCATCCCCGCATCATACATCTTCGCCGAGACGCCGCCTATCAATCCAGCAATCACATCGTCCATAAACGGACCCAACTCTGTAAGTATGCCCGGCTTTGCTTTATCAAACCTGATATACTCAAACAGCCCCTTATATCCGCCTATGTAATTTGCAATGCTCATCCCCAACACTTCATCGGCAATGAGGGCTGCAAGGTCATTTTCATATCCTTTGAGGTCAGGAATCATGCCCCTTTTTGCATCTCTTTCGAGAGTAATTCCTGCATAAATCAAAGCGCTCACGTTAGGGTCTGCCAGCGCATTGTTTAATTCATCTACAAATATTTGCCTCGCCTCCCTACCTGACTCTATTCCTGGGTGCGGGACAAAGAATGTCAGAGCAGTCTCTACAATCTTGGAAAGTGTTATTCCCAGTTCTTCCAGCCTCTGCATGATGGGCCTGTCTACGGTAATTTGTTCTTGTTTTTGGAGCGCCTGCAGCGTAGCTTCCCTAACAGTATTGTAAATCATCTTGCCAAGCGTTGTAGCAGTTCCGGCATATTCTATTCTCTCGCCTTTGCCCGTGAAGGCGATTGTCACCGTGTCCGTGCACGTTCCAGTTGCCTCCACACCTAAAAGCTGCAGGGCAAGACATTTGCCTTCTGTAGCGGTGATTACGGCGTTTACCATACACGACGGCGTCAGGTCGCTGTCTATCAATAGAATCGTGTTGACCGTATTACTGGATAGGCCAGCAGTAACCATGGCACAGACAGCCAGACCCCTCTCCTCTTCAAAAATTATTCCGGGATCATCCACGTTGGTAGCAGTCATCAGCCCTATTGTAGACTCTGGTAATTTTAGTCCTCTAATAACTTGTGCCAGTTTTGCCCTGGGTTCCAGACTGAAGTTTTTTCCAACTTGGTGGTTTATTATCGTCGTCGCCCTGCTGAAACCGCCATTTAATGCCGCAGAGCTTAGAATATAAAGAAGCCTCTCCGATTCTATCACAAGTGTTTTCTCTTCTACCCTCACACGAATCCCATCTATCGGAATCTTCAACATCATTTACATCACCAGCGGTAGTTTTGCGTAATAGAGGATGAGAAGGGATAACACGATGAGCATCATAGACGATATCCTCGTTATTTGAATTGCATCTCTTATTTGTTGTGGCTCGGGTAATGCAAACTCGCTCCCTATGGTATGGTACAGCGGCTTTTTCAGGGATATCTTCAATGCTCCAGCCATCGCAGCCATTGGCCATCCAGAATTTGGACTCGCGGTTTGACCATGGTCCCGTCTTGATGTTCTCAGAGCGGAAAGGGGCGAACCATGGACAGCTGACGCCATAGTGATAAAAAGCACTGACAATCTTGCCGGTATGTAGTTTGCTACATCATCCAGTCTTGCGGAAGCCCATCCAAAATCGCCCTGATTCCTGTATCCAATCATGGAATCCAGGGTGTTTATTGCCTTGTACCCCAATGCCCCCGGTAACCCAAAGAGCACGAAGTAAAATATTGGAGACAGTATTCCGTCTACGAAGTTCTCTGCGGTCGATTCTATGACAGCAGAACACATCTCCTCTCTTGTAAGTCCCTCAGGGTCTCTCCCAACCAGCGCAGGCAACTCCTTTTTGGCACTGACGAGGTCATCTTTCTCAAGATGTTCACATATCTTCGTCGCAGTATCCGTCAGGCATGTAATGGAAAATGTCGATTTTAGAACGTATGCGGATACGAGCAAACCGATGAAGCCATGCACGAGGGTGACCAGATATCCTCCCAATAGAGCGCTGCCAACGACTATCAACACCAATATGCAACCGGATATTTTTGATTTATCCTGGCATATAAAGTGAAACTTTGTATGGCTCAAGTAAATATGAGCGTAAGCGAACATTTTCTTGAGATGACTTTGTATGGCATCTATCAGTTTACCGATCCAGACTACCGGATGGAACGTTTTATTGGGTTCGCCGAACAGCAAGTCCATAATGGCCGCAAGACCAAGAATTATCCAGTGCATAATCGCCTCTCTATGATTTTCCAGACTTTGCTCAATTCATCACCAGCGAGAAGTCTGTCCAGCACCTCTTGCGCCACATCTGGCTGGTGTATAATATTGCAGTTAATACAACTCCATGCAACACCGCCAGATGATTTCTTCGTAAATTTTCCAGGGCGCTCATCCTCGCATGAATAGAACGGGCAGAAGCAGAAAGTACAGTCCTGCCCCTCGAAATGGCACGGATAATATTCACAGCCAAGATGGTCATGTTCCAAGGCATGATTGAAGGCAGTGGCGAGCCCCTCATTTTCAGCCCTTGTTTTAACGGCAACCCTGACATGGGTTTCACCAAGGGACCTAAACGAACTGCAATCCCTGACCTGTATCCCATGTTCGAGCATGCGCTGCGTAATTTCACGTGATGTGAGGTCAGTGCCACTTATATCGAGCAAGATGAAATTAGCCTTGCTCTGCAAGGGACGTATGCCTATTATACTGCTCAATCGATTTATCAACCACTCTCGCTCGGTTTTTATCAATTCACGCGATCGTTCCAGATATTCAGGATTTTTGAGAAGATGGACGCCAATTACATCGGCAAATATATTGAGATTCCATTGCAATCGTGCCCTATCAAGCAATTCCACCAATCTAACTGAGCCGATGCCATATCCTATCCTGATTCCAGGCACTGCAAAGCACTTTGTCAGCGACCGAAGCACGAAGACGAAATCATTTTCCGCAGCGACATCGGCGATGCTCTGCTCTGGGTCGGATAGCTCGATGAACGCCTCATCCACGAAGAGAAATATCTTATTTTTTGAGCACCTCGTTGCCAGGTCTGTTAATACATCCCTTGGAAGCAGGTCGCCGGTCGGGTTGTTTGGGTTGCATATACAAAGGGCCTTGGAACCCTTTAATACACTATCACTTATTTGTCCATTTTTGACCTTCTCATATTCAATGAATCGCGGTCTTGCTCCAAATAATCTGGATTGAAATTCGTATTCCCCAAAGGTTGGGCAGGGGATGGTCACCCAGTCGCCGCGTTCGATGACGGTTTCGGCAAACAGCCTGATTATTTCCGTGGAGCCGTTTCCGGGGATTATATTATTTGCGCTTACGCCAACGAAGTTCGCGGCAGCCTCCCTGAATGCGGTATATCGGTCATCTGGATAATGCCCAATCCGTTTATATGCAGCCAACACGATGTCCGTTGCATCTGGCGGCGCAAGTGGGTTGATGCTGGCACTGAAATCGATTATGTCGTCTGTACTATTTCCCCCATGTACACATCGTTTTAGATTCAGCGCTTCTTCTCTGATGCGTTCCCTCATATTCTTACACCCAGCATTCTCGATATTGCATCCAAATCAACGTTTTCTTTTAATGCTCTGACAAATTCGTCTGGATTTTTGATATAGGGAATGACGCCGAGAACAGGGACCCCGGTCTCATCCTCAAGGAATTTCAGCCCAGGCTCCAGAATTGTACGATCTCCCCTGAACTTGTTAATCAAAAATCCGGATATATGCAATCCTTTTAGCAATATGTATGTTCCATACAGTCCGGCGAATACGCCGCCTTTTTCGATATCTCCAATCAGGATGAGCGATGCATCCGCATCTGCAACTCCAATCCCTTCTATGATGGTGCCGTCACATTCGCATCTTAACTGCGATTTGTCGATTTTGTGACCGAACAGTCTGTAAAGTGCATTGACTATTGTAGTTTTGCCGCATCCCTTACTCGCCCCCAAGAACAGGATATTATTCATAATGCTGCCTCTGTCCTTTCAATATCCACGCTCGCAGAAACGATGTTTGCCAGCCTATCTATCTCATCATCTAAATCTCGCTCAATTGTTTTAGAGGGTCTTTTCATGGCTTGTAATATTGCTTTTCGTACAGGTGGGGCGTCAAAATGGCCATCATGATTTTTCAGTCCCAGTGAGTCTTCCTCTGGCAGATTTAAATCTTCGATATATGGAACTACGCCCAGAACCGGTTTGCCGATAACTCTCTCAATATCACTTGTATCAAGTGATTCGCCATGAAATTTATTGATTATGACTCCTTCATATCGCTCTTTTTCATCTTCCAAGAGTCCCAGCGTGCCGAACAGATAAGCGAATGATCCTCCGTGCTCAATGTTATGAACAAGTATGCATTTTGCCTCAGCCAATCGAGCAGGATATATGTTCACGATATCCCGATGCATGATATTAATTTCCGCAGGACTACCCGCCCCTTCCATGATGACTAAATCATACTCCGATAACAGATATTCAAGAGAGGTTTTGACTATCTGGCGCCCCTGTCTTTCGATAAAATCATGATACTCACCAACATTCATGTCAGCGTAAGGTCTGCCATGCACGACCACCTGCGAAACATGCTCTGCCTTTGGCTTCAACAATATCGGGTTTATGTCGACAGTGGGCTCAATCCTGGCAGCATGCGCCTGCAATGCCTGCGCCCTGGCAATCTCCCCTCCATCTTTGGTGACGTACGAGTTCAACGACATGTTTTGCGCCTTGAAAGGGGTCGCGCTGTATCCCTTGTCAGCAAATATTCTGCAGAGAGCGGTCGCTATAATCGTTTTTCCTGCATTAGAGGTAGTTCCATGAATCGCTATCGCCGGCATCGCTGTAGTATTAAGCATGGATGATAATCTATAAATAGGTGGTTAACTTAACCATAGGGATGGTTAATATAACCAACTTGCTGGATATGTTAACTAGATAAGGAGAACATCAAATGTCTATAAAAATGGCTCGAAAGATTGCGATACTTCTCATTGCGGGTATATTGCTCATATGTAGTGTCGGTTTGGTAAGTGCAAGTCCTGTGATAACATCATGGGGTAACGATTTTACGAATGATAATTCAACGAATATAACAGTTTCCACAGGGACAACGGTTATGTTCAACGCCACTGCCAACGAGACGATCACGACGTGGAATTGGACAGTGAACAGCGTTGATCAGGATAATAACGCAAGCACTTTTAATTACACATTTCTATCGTATGGAATGTATAACGTCAATGTTTCTGGCACCAACGCAAACGGAACAACACCGATGGTTACCTGGAACGTCACCGTAGAACTGGTGATTACGGATGACCTCGGAAAAACTTGGAGGATATCACAACAACCGCTGAAGATAGTCTCTCTTGCACCAAGCAATACTGAGATTCTTTTTGCGGTTGGAGCTGGGAATAGGGTTGTCGGGGTGACAAACTTCTGTGATTATCCCCTTGAGGTGGGGGCAAGGGTGAGTGCAGGAAACATAACAAGGGTTGGTGGCTTCGTCGTACCTTCTACCGAAATAATCATCAATCTTACGCCTGATCTGATTCTGGCTGCTCATGGCAATCGCATAGATGTGATTAACAAGTTAATAGTGCATAATTTCACCGTGGTGGCATTACACCCAAAAAACATCTCTGACATACTTGGTCACATAGAACTGGTCGGAGACATAACGAGACAAAAGGCTAACGCCACCGCATTGACCACGAATATGACGCAGAGAATCGAAACCATAACAAGTAACACAACACATTACTCTGAGGCACAAAGATTGCGCGTCCTTCACGTGGTTTGGTACCCAGGCATATGGGTAGCAGGTTCAGGAACATTTCCCCACGACATAATTCAACAAGCAGGGGGAGTAAACATCGCATCCGGCATCTCTGGCTGGTCAATGATGAGCTTAGAGGACATACTCGTAGGCGACCCCGAGGTCATAATAACTTCAGGAATGGGCGGGGGGTCAGAAATCATCAAAGCCAATTTAATGAATAATACGATCATCCAGCAGACCACTGCATATAGAGATGGCAGGATTCATGCCATGGGTGATCCAAATATCATCGAGCGGCCTGGGCCTAGAATTGTATATGGGCTGGAGGAGTTTTATAGCGTATTCCGTTCTACACCGCCAATCACAACTATCGCAAGTTCAGCAGGAACATCCACATTTGCGACATCAACGGTAATATCGGGGGCTGTAAGGGATGCCGATCCTAAATCGCTTACACTAAATGGAGTGGCAATAACCCCTGCAGTAGATGGCTCTTATAGCAGGGGAGTGTCATTATCAATTGGATATAACACGTTCACGGTCGTGGCAACCGATCTTACCGGGAATAGCGTAACGCAGACAATCACGGTAAAGAGACTGCTGGCTGGTGGTGTTGCACCTGCTCCCACGCCAGTGCCTACACCAGTGCCAACTCCAACACCAGAGCCCGAACCTAAACCATGGTATGAGATTCCGGGCTTCGGAGCGATATTCGCAATCCTCGGACTGCTTGCGGTAGCATATCTGTGTCGCAGATCGAAGATCTGACTTCTCAAATCTTTGATTTGGAACTGTACTGAGACGAAAGGGAGAGTGAAAACAGGAAAACTCAAATAGGGGGGAGAATCTCTCCCCATCTTTGTATATGTGTAACCATGGACTGAAAAAAGATTAGCAAGAAGAATGGAGGGAGACAAAGAGTGCTCAAACAAAAACATAGCAACAGTTGAGAATGATTAGATATATGATATCATCAATTATTTGTTTACACTACAGGTCATATAATGGATTATATCAAAAAAACTCTCAGGTGGAAATCAATCATCTTCGCCTTAATGATGGCCTTAGTGTTGACCATTATCATAATCGTTTCCATAGGGCCTGTAAAGATACCGCTTCCAGACGTTTTTAATATACTCCTTAATGCGCTCCTCAATGAAATATATCTGCTACTTGGCAAAATGCCTCTAATAAACGGCCTGATTGCTCCCCCACAGATTCTCGTCAATCCCACCCATGAGAGCATAATCCTTCATATTCGTCTGCCAAGGATATTGCTGGCAGTGCTTGTGGGTGCAGCACTTGCAGCTGCAGGCACGATGATGCAGGGGTTGTTTAAAAATCCGATGGCAGACCCATTTATAATCGGGATATCCTCTGGCGCAGCAGCAGCAGTATCTGCGACGATAGTGCTCGGAATTGTTATATTTGGCGGATATACAATTCCAATTATGGCATTTCTTGGAGCCACTACCGCAGCCTTTGTAGTTTACAATATCGCCAGGGTTGGAGGAAAAGTGCCGGTAGAAACGTTATTGCTTTCTGGAATAGCTGTGGGTGCGTTCTTATCTGCTATCACATCATTTATGATATTTTTAGCCGGTGAGGATCTACACCATATCATATTCTGGATGATGGGTGGATTTTGGGCTGCCAATTGGGAGCAGGTTAAACTGATATCGCCTTTAATCTGCATAGGCATAGTGATTATATACTTTTTTGCAAAGGATTTGAATGTGATGCTGCTGGGAGAAGAGCCTGCACAGCATCTTGGCATAAGTGTGGAGTCTTTCAAAAAAATCATGCTAATTTTTGCCTCTTTGATCACTGCAGCAGCAGTGTCGTTCAGCGGGCTTATTGGATTTGTTGGCTTAATCATCCCACATATAGTCAGAATCTTAACAGGTCCTGACCACCGCATTCTTCTTCCGGCATCTGCATTAGTTGGCGCCATATTTTTAGCATGGGCAGATACGTTAGCACGCACAATCATGGCGCCTGCAGAACTGCCGGTTGGAATAATAACTGCACTCTTTGGCGCCCCCTTCTTTGTTTACTTGCTGCGCACCAGAAAGAGGACGATGTTCTAAGGTGAAATCATGCCATTAAAAATCGACAATATCGATTGCTACTATGGAAGCATTAAGGTTCTGGAGAGTATCGACCTTTTAGCGGACAGCGGCGATTTCATCGGCGTGATAGGGCCAAACGGCTCAGGTAAATCGACCTTGCTCAGAAGTGTCAGCAGAATCCTCAGGCCAAAAGTGGGAACGGTTCTTTTAAATCACACAGATATTTATGCTCTGTCAAGCAAAGAGATAGCAAAAAGGCTTGCCGTAGTGTCTCAGGATAACGTGATTAATTTTGCCTTTACAGCACTGGAGATAGTGCTCATGGGACGCACACCACATCAGGGCAGATTTGAATTTGAAGGAGAAAGGGATATGTCCATTGCCAGAAAAGCCATGGAGCTGACCAATACATGGTATCTTTCCGAGCGCCCCATCACCGAGTTAAGTGGAGGAGAGAAGCAGCGAGTCATAATCGCCAGAGCCCTTGCCCAGGAGCCGAGAATCCTATTGCTCGATGAGCCCACCACCCATCTTGATATCAATCATCAAATTGAGATAATGGATATAATAAAACGATTGACCCGAACAGAAGGCCTAATTGCCATAAGTGTTTTTCATGACCTCAACCTTGCCAGTCGGTATTGCGACATCCTTGCATTGCTTGACCATGGAAAGGTCGTCTCCATTGGACCGCCGGAGACGGTCCTGACCGCCGAGAACATCAAAAAAGTATATCATACCGGCGTGCTGGTGAAACGGCATCCGGTGACGAACTCGCTCTACATCATTCCGCTGCCTGACGAGAAACCGGCAGCAGCATCACAAAGAATGGCCATTCACCTGATATGCGGAGGCGGGAGCGGAGCGCAACTAATGCATTGCCTCACTGAACATGGGTACCAGGTCACTGCCGGCGTGATTAATGTACTTGATGCCGACCACGAAGCGGCTCGATATTTGAATATCCCCACCATCAGCGAAGCCCCATTTTCCCCGATTACGCAGGAAGCGCACCAAGCCAATATTGAGTTAATCGACCAAGCCGATATAGTGATATTAACGAACATACCATTTGGACATGGGAACTTGAAAAATATGGAGGCGGCAAGCATCGCCTCGAAGGGCAAACCATTAGTGCTCATCGAGGATGGTCCAATCGAGCAGAGGGATTTCACAGGTGGGGATGCCGAGAAGTGTTATATCGACTTGAAAAACAATGGTGCGATAGTCGTTAGAAATCTGGGCGAGGTGTTATCGATTATTGAAAAACAAGGTGAAAAGATATGGAGTTGATTGGTGCCATAAATAAGCCAAAAAAGGGCCCATTGCCCAACTATTCAGCATATCATGTCATCATGGCATTCTTTATTCTCGGTGATGGCCCGATAGGAAGAAGGGCGCTGGCGGAACGGCTTGACTTGGGTGAGGGAACGGTGCGCACCTTAATCGAGAAGCTGTATGGTCTGGGGCTGGTGAGCGCATCTGCCAAAGGATGTCAGTTGACCAAAAGAGGAGATAAAATGCTGATGGATATCAAAAAGAAGGTCTCTTACAAGCCACATATAGCAGCCGGTACCATAACGATTGGAAAAGCGAATTCTGCCATTCTCATCAGAGACGCTGCTAAGCTCATAAAATCTGGGATGGAGCAGAGAGATGCGGCGATATCAGCAGGCACCATGGGCGCAACTACCATCCTACTTGACGAAGATGATCCAAGAATCCCCATGTTCACAGCAGATGGACGCATGCAGGCAAGAACGAGAGTGCTCTGCGAGGACATGAAAATGGAAAAAGGCGATGTGCTGATCATCGGAACTGGCGAGACGGAAAAAGAGGCAGAGCGAGCAACATGGGCCGCAGCATATACTGTGTTGGAGCGTAGGTAGAATGCAGAAAATCAGAGAGATAATTGCTCAAATAGAACTGCTGGATAAAAATGCAATGAAGCTTGCTAAGGAAAGGCAGGATATATTGACCAAACCCAAGGAAAGTCTGGGAATACTGGAGGACCTATCGATCAAAGTGGCAGGCATTACGGGAAATCCCATGCCAGAAATACGCGATAAAGTTATCATAACGATGGCAGGCGATCATGGAGTTGTAGAAGAGGGGGTGAGTCTGTTTCCCCAGGAAGTAACTCCTCAGATGGTTTATAATTTCATTAGGGGCGGAGCAGGTATAAACGTTTTAGGCCGGCATGTTGGTGCTCGAGTTGTAGTTGTCGATATGGGTGTGGCTGCTGAGGTGGAGCATCAAAATATAGTGAATAAAAAAGTAGATTATGGAACGAAAAACATGACTAAGGGTCCGGCTATGAGTAGCGAACAAGCGGTGAGGTCGATTGAAGCCGGGATAGAGGTCTTTGAAGATGAACTGAAAAGAGGTCTGGACATCGTGGGAACAGGGGACATGGGCATTGGAAACACGACTCCGTCCAGTGCAATCGTGGCTGCCATCACAGGGGAAAAAGTTGAAAGAGTTACAGGCAGGGGCACAGGAATTGACGACACTGCACTTGAGGCTAAGATAAGGGCAATTAAAAAGGCGCTTGAAATTAACTCTCCAGACAAAAATGACCCATTAGATGTCCTGGCAAAAGTTGGGGGTTTTGAGATTGGTGGGTTGGCTGGCGTGGTCTTGGGTGCAGCAGCCCATAGGATACCGGTGGTGATAGACGGATTTATTTCTACTGCTGGTGCTCTCATCGCCACAGAGCTCGCTCCTTTAGCCAACCAGTATATAATTGCCTCTCATTGTTCAGTAGAAAACGGTCACAAAGTCATGTTGGAGAGAATGAGTCTATGCCCCCTTCTCAATCTACGCATGCGGTTAGGGGAGGGGACGGGTGCCGCATTGGGAATAAGCATTGTGGAGGC